>ERZ857521.76-NODE-76-length-144730-cov-15.284023_pt1 | contig 144730 bp, 115 predicted proteins | sample MGYA00519701_ERZ857521 | MGnify/ENA primary metagenome ERZ857521 (study PRJEB31778, sample SAMEA3449346) | human gut metagenome | biome: human gut; feature: human-associated habitat; material: faeces | place: United Kingdom | collected 2010/2012 ...
CATTCACTTTTCGTACTGCGTTTCCTGTATCCAAATCATATCAAAGATCTTGCTCACCAGGGACTTACACAACCTTTTCAGGTGGCGTCCCTTTCGGAAAGCGAGTGCAAAGGTACGCCTTTTTACCGAAACTGCAAGTAACTGGAGAACTTTTTTTGAAACTTTTTTCATGCGAAATATGCAAAATGCTGATATTCACATATATACAGGAAAATATTTACACCTAGAGAAAACTTAGTAAGAATAACAATACTCCTTATTATATATATAACAACAGAAAACCGAGCATGAAAAGAGCAAAGAAAAAACAAGATTATAAACATTGACGCCGATGCAATATCAAATACAGCACCGGCGTTAATGCAACTACTTGTTCTCTTCAACGAAATTAGATGCATCGTAATATAAAACCAAATGAATGTCCGCAAACAGCCAATACATACCCCTGAAAAATGAATATATACTGCATACGCGGTTGAATATATACTGCATCGGCCTACGAATATATACTTCATCGGCAAATGCAGTACTACTGCGTTTCCAACTCAGCCAGATTAACTAATTGCAGATATAAAATTATAGTTGATGCATAATTCATCCCACCTATCAATAAGCATGACCATCCTCCTTCAGTTCATCGGAAGTAATTGGTTTTCGATCTATCGCTCTCCAGGCATATATGATATAAGCCAATACAAACGGGACCAAAATTGAAACATAAGCCATCGTTTTTAGTGTAAACTGGCTGGAACAGCTATTTGCTAAAGTTAATGAACTTTGCAAATCAGCGGTAGAAGGATAATATGCCGTATGGTTATATCCTACGCTCAACAGTAAAGCCAATACAGTCAATACTGTACCGACACCTGCAAACCAAATACCTTTGGTGTAGGTTTGCGACAAAATACTCCTAATCAAACCCAACAACACACTTACCACACCTACCAAGAACAAGCCGAAAAGCAAAGGCATTGCCAGCAAATTATGCCAATATTTAAACGGCTCCATCACAATAATTTGAGTTACAGGATCCACCGCAAACCCATCTTTCAATAATGTGCGAATTACAAATGCCAAAAAGAAAATCAGAAAAGGAACAGCATCTGTAATCAACTGACGACGACAACGCGGTATCAGCTTTTCATCACGGATATTGTTGATAAAATACAAATTACCCAACAAACGTGCCAAAAAGAACACCGCCAAGCCCAAAATAATGTTCCAAGGATCACCAAATGCATCCAATCCATGCCATCCATTCGCCCAATGGCTAATAACCGGCATCATATTATCGGTCATGTTTGCTTTATCGACAATAAAATTCGAACCATTGAAGAAAGTAGCCACAGCTGCTCCCAGCAACACCGGTCCCACCACTCCATTAATAACCAAGAAATATTGATAAGCGCGCTTCCCCAACAGATTGCCTAATTTCGATTGGAATTCATACGAAACAGCTTGTAAAACGAAGCTGAACAAAATAATCATCCATAACCAGTATGCTCCCCCGAAACTCGTACTATAAAACAAAGGAAATGAAGCAAAAAACGCTCCCCCAAAAGTCACTAATGTAGTAAAAGTAAACTCCCACTTACGTCCGGTAGAGTTGACCAGCAACGTACGCTCTTCATCAGTACGTCCCAACCGGAACAACAAAGAATTTCCTCCCTGGACGAACAGTAAAAATACCAACAGGGCTCCCAACAACGAAACCAAGAACCACCAATAATTTTGTAAGAATAGATATGTAGAATCCATAATGAATTATTTTTATGAGTTAATCCGTTTAACTATGCATTCATGCCTCTTCGGGACCCTTTTGAATAGCTTTCAGCATGATGCCGATTTCAGCAATCAACAATACCGTAAAAAGTATCAAAAATATAAAGAAAGTAGTCTGGACCGAACCAGTTTCCAATCTGGATATGGCCGCATTTACCGGAAGCAAATCTTGAATTGTCCAAGGCTGGCGACCGACTTCGGCCACAATCCATCCCGCCTGACCGGCAAGATAAGCCAACGGAATGCTTGCCAAAGCAACATAATGCAACCAATTTACTTTCGACAACTTCCGTTTCCACGCAAGAAACAATATCAACGCAAAAAAAGCAATGAAATACATTCCCAGTCCTACCATTACGCGGAAAGCCCAAAACGAAAGCCAGACATTAGGTACCAGATCGTTAGGGTCATCAATATACCCGTAACCGAAATACTTCATATTCTCATCAATGACCTGGCGTGCCGCTTCCATTGCAACTTGGTCACCTTCCTGCTTCGCTTCACGATAATCCGCCAAGGCAGCTATGGCCTTTTTCCCGTTCTTCATTTTCTCCACGACCGAAAGCGCTTTTGTACTGTCTGGCAAAGCATATCCTCCCAAAAGTATATTGTTAATACCCGGCACATAACCGTCAAAATCATGCGTAGCCAGATAAGACAACATCAATGGAATCTTGATATCGCCCACCACCGTCAAAGGTTCGCGTGTGCCTCCATCATACAAAGCTTCCATAGCAGCCAGCTTCATCGGTTGGCATTGAGCCACTTGATATGCCGACTTATCTCCAGTCATCGCCGTTACCAACGAAGCAAACAGACCAACTACAGCAGCCACCTTCATACTTGCAATGGCAAACTCTTTTTCCCGTTTGCGCAACAAAAACCAGGCACTGACTCCAATCACAAACACTGCTCCTAACATCCAACTGCTAAGGACAGTATGAAAAAACTTAGTCACTGCTACGGGCGAAAAAGCAACAGCCACGAAATCAACCATCTCATTCCGCACCGTATCCGGGTTGAAAGCCATGCCTACCGGATATTGCATCCATGAGTTTGCCACCAAAATCCACCATGCCGAAAAAGTTGCTCCCAATCCCGTAAGCCAGGTAGAAGCCAAGTGAAATTTCTTACTGACTTTGTTCCATCCGAAAAACATAACAGCCACAAATGTAGCCTCCATAAAAAACGCCACAATACCTTCTATCGCCAATGGAGCCCCGAAGATATCTCCTACAAACCAAGAATAATTACTCCAGTTAGTACCAAACTGGAATTCCAAAATCAATCCGGTAGCCACTCCCACCGCAAAATTAATTCCAAACAGCTTCATCCAGAATTTGGCTGTCCGCTTCCAAAACTCATTCCCTGAAATGACATACAGGGTTTCCATCAATCCCATTATCACAGCCAATCCCAATGTGAGGGGCACAAACAGCCAATGATACATGGCGGTCAAGGCAAACTGTGCTCTTGACCAGTCAATCATCGAGGTGTCAATACTTGCTAACATACGTCTATCTTATTTAGTTAATGAATTATCCACCGAACGGTTCACCAGTTCCATCCCGACATAATCCTGCTTTTCCTCGGAACTTTTCCCTTTCAAGAACGACGGAAAGAAAAACAACTTCAGAATAAAGAACATAACGAAAAGTTTTATCAGAATCAACACCCACAATGTACGCCCTATGGTCATCGAACGAAAACCATCCCGATAAAACGTCCAAACTCGAAGAATCTGTCTTTTAATCATAATATAGTTTTATAATGATTACAAAGAAAAACCTTTTATCGGTAAAATGCAAGTCTTTATCCGTAGAATTTATCCGTTAATCTATATCATTTGTTCCTTTTCCCAGTGATTCATACATTTGCATACATCAAAACCAAACAAATAACATTTATGAAACTACGAACGGCTTGCATATATACGATTCTATCAGCTGCCCTTCCTCTTTACGCACAAGAAAACTCGAACGGAAAAGAATGGACACTGCAAGAATGCATAAACTATGCACTTGAAAAAAACATCCAATTGCAACAAAACAAGATTTCGCTACAAGAAAGCGAAATAGACATCAAGGATGCACGCGCCAGCCTATTCCCAAGTCTGTCATTCAGCACAGGACACAACGTGGTAAACCGGCCTTACCAAGAACAAAGCAACACGGTTAGCGGAACAGAAATTATCAGCAGCGACGAAAAGACCACATACAACGGCAATTACAGCCTAAATGCACAATGGACGCTGTGGAATGGAGGACAGAGACTAAATAATCTGAAACAACAGAAAACCAACCGCGACATTGCCCGCCTGACCGTCTCAGAAACCGAAAACACCTTGCAAGAACAGATAACACAACTTTTCATCCAGATTCTTTATGCTGATGAATCTATCCAAATAAACAGAAGCACATTGGAAGTAAGCAAAGCCACCTACAAACGAGGACAAGAACTGTTTGCCGAAGGAAGCCTTTCGAAAGCCGATCTGGCACAACTGGAAGCTCAAGTAAGCGATGACCAATACCAACTTGTCACTGCAGAAAGTACGTGGAGAAACTATAAACTGCAACTAAAACAATTACTGGAACTGGACGGTAGTGAAGAATTCAACCTGGTCCTCCCCGAACTGAATGAGGAAAACATTCTGAAAATGTTGCCCAGTCAAACCGATGTCTACCAAGCAGCCATGGCAATACGTCCTGAAATCCAAAGCAGCAGGCTAAGCATAGAAAACGCCAAACTAGGCATATCGGCCGCCAAGGCAGGTTACTATCCTACCATCAGCCTGTCAGCATCCAGTTCGAGTACGACCAACAGTGCCAGCACAAACAACTGGGCACAACAAATGAAATACGGCTGGAATAACATGATAGGAATCAGTCTCAGCATTCCTATTTTCGACAATCGCCAAAACAAAAGTAACGTACAGAAAGCACGTTTACAGTACAACACCAGCCAACTAGACTTGATAAACAAACAAAAAGAACTATACAGTACCATTGAGGGGCTGTGGTTGGATGCCTTAAATGCACAACAGCAATATGTTGCTGCCGAAACCAAAGTGAAAAGCAGCCAAACCAGCTTCGACATGGTAAACGAACAATTCAATTTGGGCATGAAAAATACCGTGGAACTACTCACAGAGAAAAACAACCTGCTAAGTGCCAAACAGCAATTGGTACAAGCCAAATACATGGCGATACTTAACCGGACACTTCTGAACTTTTATGCAGGAAACAATATCGAACTATAAAAAACAAGCAATATGAAGAAGAAAAAAACATGGATTATAGCGGCAATCGCCATCGTAGTGATTATTGCAGTATGCTGGACCTTAAGCGGAACGAAAGCCAATAGCCAAGTCGATTTCGTAACCGAAAAAACACGGACAGGCAGTGTCAGCAACTCTATCACGGCTACAGGAACCATTGAGCCAGTCACTGAAGTAGAAGTGGGTACGCAAGTATCCGGCATTATTGACAAGATCTATGTAGACTACAACTCGATAGTCAAGCAAGGAGAAATCATCGCTGAAATGGACAAGGTTACACTTCTAAGTGATTTACAATCAGCACAAGCTACTTATAACGGTGCAAAAGCCGAATACGAATACCAAAAAAAACTGTATGAACGCAACAAGACCTTGCATGAAAAGCAACTGATCAGCGATACCGACTACGAACTATCCACTTACGACTATCAACGTGCCGCAAGCAGCTACGAGCAAGCAGAAGCCGAACTGGCAAAAGCCGAAAGAAACTTATCGTATGCCACCATCACATCACCGATAAACGGAATAGTCACCAGCAAAGATGTAGAAGAAGGACAAACCGTAGCTTCCGGATTCGAGACCCCCACTCTTTTTACCATTGCTGCAGACCTGACCCAAATGCAGGTAGTAGCCGATGTGGATGAAGCAGACATTGCAGGAGTAGCAGACAGCGCACGAGTTACCTTCACCGTCGACGCCTACCCCAACGATGTATTCGAGGGAAAAGTGAAACAAGTACGCCTGGGCAGCGTGAACAGCAGTTCCAGCAGTTCTTCGTCATCTAGCAGCGAATCAACGGTAGTGACCTACGAAGTTGTTATCACAGCCGACAATCCCGACTTGAAACTGAAGCCACGCCTCACCGCCAATGTCACTATTTACACCTTGACACACGACAACGTGCTGACCGTTCCTGCCAAAGCCTTGCGCTTCACTCCGAATAAGGATATTGCAGGAGGACGTGCCATCCAAGACTGTGCCGGCGAACACAAAGTATGGACGTTAGAAAACAACACATTCGTAGCACATCCGGTAAAAACCGGCATCAGCGACGGTGCATACACAGAAGTGGAAGGCATTGACGAAGGCACGGAAGTAGTAACCGAAGCCACCGTAAAAAGTGAAATGCCCGAAATGAACGGAAGCAGTGAAGGCGGCGAACGCAGCCCGTTTATGCCAGGGCCTCCGGGAAGTGACAAGAAAAAAGACAAAAAATAAACGGATGCAACGTAATTCTTTCAAAAAATGAGCAAAACAGTCATTGAATTACAAAATATTAAGCGTAACTTTGTGGTGGGAGATGAAATTGTCCACGCATTGCGCGGTATTTCGTTCAAGATATGTGAAGGAGAGTTTGTTACCATCATGGGGACATCCGGCTCCGGCAAATCAACCTTGCTGAATACCTTGGGATGCCTTGACACACCCACCAGTGGCGAATATTATCTGGACGGAATTTCAGTGCGCACAATGAGTAAATCACAACGTGCCATTCTGCGCAACCGGAAAATCGGGTTTGTATTCCAAAACTACAACCTGCTTCCGAAAACGACTGCAGTCGCTAACGTGGAACTTCCGCTGATGTATAATCCCGCGGTAAGTGCAGCCGAACGAAAAAGAAGAGCCGTGGAAGCATTGATTGCCGTAGGACTGGGAGACCGTCTGGAGCACAAATCGAACCAGATGTCAGGCGGACAAATGCAACGAGTAGCTATAGCACGCGCCTTGGTCAACAATCCGGCAGTCATCCTCGCTGATGAAGCAACCGGTAACCTTGACACTCGGACATCCTTCGAAATCCTGGTGCTGTTTCAGAAACTACACGCGGAAGGACGAACCATCATCTTTGTCACGCATAACCCGGACTTGTCGCAATACAGTAGCCGCAACATACGCCTGCGCGACGGACACGTAATAGAAGACACCATAAATCAACGCGTCCTATCAGCAGCCGAGGCACTTGCTGCACTACCCAAAAACGATGATGATGCATAAACAAACGATTTTCGCCAATAGTTTCGGGCTACGAAAGCATAAAAGTCCGTGTCCAGGCACATGTCTGGAAGTATAAAAAAATATTTCCGACAAGCCCATAAACGAGTTTAAAACAAAGTAAACACGAGAAAGAATTTATAAAAATGAACGGAACAAACCTATTCAAAATAGCGCTTCGGGCATTGGCAAACAACAAGCTCCGTGCTTTCCTCACCATGCTGGGCATTATCATCGGTGTGGCATCGGTAATTGCCATGCTTGCCATCGGACAAGGTTCGAAACGAAGTATCCAGCAGCAGATTTCGGAAATGGGTTCGAACATGATCATGATTCATCCCGGAGCCGAAATGCGCGGCGGCGTACGCCAAGACCCATCAGCCATGCAGACACTGAAACTGGAAAACTACGAAAAACTGCGTGACGAATGCATCTATCTTGCCGCCATCAGCCCCAATGTATCTTCATCGGGACAACTCATCGCCGGTTCGAACAACTACCCGTCTTCTGTAACAGGATGTAGCAATGATTATTTAGAAATACGTCAACTCACGGTAGAACAAGGCGAAGCATTCAGCGACAACGACATACGGACAGCTGCAAAAGTCTGCATCATAGGGAAGACCATAGTAGATAACCTGTTTCCCGACGGAACGGACCCCATTGGTAAAATCATCCGTTGCAACAAGATTCCGCTCCGCGTTATCGGCGTCTTGAAATCAAAAGGATATAACTCGATGGGACAAGACCAGGACGATATCGTACTGTCACCTTACACCACCGTAATGAAACGCTTGCTGGCACAAACCTACTTGAGCGGCATATTTGCTTCTGCACTGACCGAAGACATGACCCAAGAAGCAGTAGACGAAATCACTACTGTCTTGCGCCGCGAACACAAGCTGAAAAGCACCGACGATGACGACTTTACCATCCGTACCCAGCAGGAACTCAGTTCGATGCTGAATACCACTACTGACCTGATGACCACCCTGCTTGCCTGTATTGCCGGTATTTCACTGGTAGTAGGAGGTATCGGAATCATGAATATCATGTATGTGTCGGTAACCGAGCGCACCCGCGAAATCGGGCTGCGCATGTCGGTCGGCGCACGAGGCATAGACATTCTTTCGCAATTTCTCATCGAATCCGTTCTCATCAGCATCACAGGAGGACTGATTGGTGTCATATTGGGATGCGGAGCCAGCTTCGTCATCAAGACGGTAGCCCACTGGCCCGTGTTCATCCAACCGTGGAGCGTACTGCTCTCGTTCGCGGTCTGCACGTTGACAGGTGTATTTTTTGGTTGGTATCCGGCAAAGAAAGCCGCCGACCTTGACCCGATAGAGGCTTTACGCTACGAGTGATTCATTTATTTTGATTTTAGCCCGAGCTTGTGAAAGTTCGTCTAAAATAACTTTGTTCTTCATAACTTTGGTTTCTTTATCCGGCTGCCCAAGGAGTTCATCCCGGCAGCCGGATTTTTCGAAATCTTGCCCATCATCTTTGTTCATTTAATTACAAAAGCACCATGAAACAAACCACCGACATACCCCGCCGAACCTTGGAGATACTGATACATATTATCTGCTGGGGACTTTTTTTCGCTTTCCCGATTTTCTTCGCCCAACGCACCAACGGCACAATCAACTGGAAAGAATTCATGCACCACAGCATCTTCCCCACCTCGGCATTCTTCATCTTTTACCTCAACTATTTTCTGTTAATACCCTATCTTCTTTTCCGGGAACGTTCCAGACAGTTCCTGTTGACCAACTTTGTCATCATCGCTATCATGACCTTGGGACAACGTTACCTGAATAACTTGATTGCACCACCTCCTCCCGACTTGAACCGCCCGATTCCTCCACAATACATCTTTTATCTTCGCGACATGGCAGGCCTCATCTTCTCAACAGGACTGAGTGTTGCCATCCGCATGAGCATCCGTTGGAGCCAAGCTGAAGCCGAACGGCAAGAAGCGGTAAAAAGCCGCACCGAAGCCGAACTGAAAAACCTCCGCAACCAACTGAATCCTCACTTCCTGCTGAACACCTTAAATAATATCTATGCACTGATTGCCTTCGATACAGACAAGGCCCAACAAGCTGTACAGGAACTGAGCAAACTACTGCGATATGTGCTCTACGACAATCAGCAAATGTTCGTACCGCTAATAAAGGAAATCGACTTCATCCGGAATTACATTGAACTGATGCGCATACGCGTTTCCCCACAGGTAACGATAGAAACCGAATTCCACATCAAGCCGGAAAGCCAGACTCCCATTGCACCGCTCATTTTCATTTCCTTAATAGAAAATGCATTCAAGCACGGCATATCTCCTACCCATCCCAGCTTCATCTCCATCACCATCACAGAAACAGATGAAGAAATATGCTGTACCATACGCAACAGCAATTACCCGAAAACCCGTACAGACAAAAGCGGGTCTGGCATCGGGCTGGAACAGGTAAGCAAACGCCTGGAGCTGATTTATCCCGGACGTTACCAATGGGAACGACACGTGTCACACGATGGCAAAGAATATCTGTCCTCTATCAGCATCCGGCCATTTCACTCTGTATAACTCTAAAAATAGAAACTAACATGAACTTACGTTGCGCTATCATCGACGATGAACCTCTGGCATTAGGACTGCTGGAAAGTTATGTAAAAAAGACCCCTGTACTGACTCTATGCGGTACATACTCAAGTGCCATCCAGGCAATGAAGTCATTGCCCGAACATCCGGTCGACCTTTTGTTTCTCGACATCCAAATGCCCGATCTGAACGGACTGGAATTTTCACGTATGGTATCCGATACTACCCGCATCATCTTCACCACGGCATTCAATCAATATGCCATCGACGGCTATCGGGTAAATGCACTCGACTACCTACTGAAACCCATCAGCTATGCCGACTTCATGGAAGCTGTCAACAAAGCCATCCACTGGTTCGAACTCCAACAAAAAGCCGAAATTGCTTTCTCTTCTGCACAAGCCGAAAAATACATTTATGTAAAAAGCGATTACAAACTGATACAAATAGAACTAAGCAAGATTTTATACATCGAAGGCTTGAAAGACTACATTAAAATCCATGTAGAAGGAACAGACAAACCCATCCTGTCACTCATCAGCATGAGAGCCATGGAAGAAAAGCTGCCGGCAAGCCAGTTCATACGGGTTCACCGCTCATTTATCGTCCAAAAGCAGAAAATAAAAATAATCGACAAAGGACGCATTGTCTTCGGAAAAGATTACATTCCGATCTCTGATAGTTATAAGCAAGAGCTCCAAAACTATGTTAACGAACATATTGTTTAAACTTGTTCTCGTTTTTAATCTTCTTTAACGTCCTATAAGTGCGTTTTTCTTTTGATAAGTTTGCCGCTTCTAAATATAAGGCTTATATTTGCCGTGTACATAATAACAACAGAAGTTGTGAAACTTCTTATTGAATAGTTTAGTTAAGTCTAGTTTAGTTTTTGTGTTGTGATACTCCAACCATTAGAGAATGGCTGGAGTATCTTTTTTCATGGGTCTCAGCCACTTGGAGAAAAGGTACTTTAACAGTTTGTTTCCACGGGCGGCAATATTTATTAGTCATTTTTTAGTCGAAAACTTAGTCCGATAATCCAATCCGCATGGCCGCCTTACTTGTAAGATTATTAATCTTCACGCCGAAAGATTATTAATCTTCACGCTGTAAGATTAATAATCTTACAAACGATGCAGCTATATTGCGGAGTATTATTTTTCCGAAATCCATCCGTATTTGGGAGAGTTTCTTTATCTTTGTTCCCCGACTAAAAACATTGAAACGAAAAGACAATAATGAAAGCGAAATTTTTCTTGGCGGCTTGCCTCTTCTGCCTGTGCTTCTGGCAGGCGATGACGGCACAGAATGCTTATCCGAAGCGTGAGTTCCGCGGAGCATGGATACAATGTGTAAACGGACAGTTTCAGGGGATGCCTGCACGGACCATGCAGACTGTATTGGTGAACCAACTTGACAAGCTGAAGGAGGCGGGCATCAACGCCATTATCTTTCAGGTACGGGCAGAGTGCGATGCACTTTATCGTTCATCATACGAACCGTGGAGCCGCTTCCTGACCGGTGTACAGGGCCAGGCACCCACTCCGATGTGGGATCCTTTGCAATTCATGATAGACGAGTGCCACAAGCGAGGCATGGAGCTTCATGCGTGGATTAATCCGTACCGGGCACAGACCAAGGGCACGACGGCGCTTTCTCCGCTTCATCCCTATAATAAATATCCCAATCTTTTCGTACGCTATGCGGGTCAGCTGTATTTCGACCCCGGACAACCCGAGTCACGCAAGTACATTTGCCGCATTGTGCGTGACATTGTCTCGCGTTACGACATAGACGCCATCCACATGGACGATTATTTCTATCCCTATCCGGTGAACGGCATGGACTTTCCGGATAACGTCAGCTTTGCGGCATATGGAAGGGGCTTTACAAACAAGGCAGACTGGAGGCGCGATAATGTGAACGTATTGATAAAAGAGATTCACGAGACCGTACGCCAGTGCAAGCCGTGGGTGAAGTTCGGCGTATCGCCTTTCGGTATCTACCGCAACAAGAAATCAGACCCGAACGGAAGCAATACGAACGGGCTTCAGAACTACGATGACCTGTATGCCGATGTACTGTTGTGGGTGAACAACGGCTGGGTGGATTACAACATCCCGCAGGTATATTGGGAAATCGGGCATCCGGCGGCAGACTATGACACCTTGGTGCGCTGGTGGGCGAAGCATTCGGCTGCACGTCCGTTGTATATCGGTCAGGACGTAATGCGTACGGTTTCGAATGCTGATATAAAGAATCCTCGTCTGAACCAGATGCCGGCAAAGTATCAGTTGCAGCGCTCGCTTCCTGCCATCGGAGGAAGTTGCCAGTGGTATGCCGCTGCTGTGGTGGACAATCCGGGTAATTATCGCGACATGCTGGAAAAGGTTTATCACAAATATCCTGCCCTCCAGCCCCGTTATCCGTTTATGGATGATAAAGCTCCGAAAAAGGTGCGCAAGGTGAAGCCGGTATGGACCGAAGACGGATACATTCTGTTCTGGACGGCTCCGAAAGCCAAAGACGTGATGGATGAAGCGGTGCAATACGTGGTATACCGCTTCGGGAATAAGGAAGATGTCAACCTGAAAGACCCTTCGCACATCGTAACCATTACGCGCGATTGCTTCTATAAGCTTCCGTATGAGGACGGGAAGACAAAGTACCGCTATGTAGTGACTGCCCTCGACCGCTTGCAGAACGAATCGAAGGCGGTGAAGAAGAAAGTTAAATTATAGTCCTTAATTTGTTCCGGATAGTATCGTTTTATGTTACGATGGTTATTAAAAAAGGCTTTTAGGCAGACTCTATGTTTGGAAAAGTTTGTATATTCCGTAAAATTTTCTAACTTTGTCTTAGTTTAATTTGCTGGAAGTGGGCTTTCTGTTCTTATCTAAAGGGAGCCATCCCTTCGCTTTCCGGCAAAAGAGATTATAAATGAGTTTCGGCCTGTTAAGGGAAGGGTCATGACTTAAAAAGAAAAGAGCTATGAAAAAGTTAGTGTTAACCGTATTGTTCGGAATGATTGCCTTGGTTGGTTTTTCACAAGTACGTTGGGATGCCCAGTTTGGCGTGAACTTCAGTAACATGACGAAGATGGACGATTCGAAAGCATTGCCTGGCTTTAATTTAGGTATCGGTATGGATTACAGCATCACGGATATGTGGTCGTTTAAGTCGGGGGTGATGTTTTCTTCCAAAGGATGGAAATATAAAGAGGATGGATACAAGGATACGTATCGTCCTGTTTATTTGGAAATACCGCTGATGGGAGCTTGGAAAACAAACATTACAGATAATGTTAAATTTGTTGTAAACGCAGGTCCTTATCTTGCTATCGGGCTTGGTGGAAAGAATAAGGAACATTGGGATAGTGGAGAAGATACTAAACTTTTTTCGGGAGAAGATGGACGTGATGCAATAATGAATCGCTTTGATCTTGGATTGCAATACGGAATTGGTTTTGAATTGGCAGACCGCTATCTGATTAATTTAACGGGACAGAACGGATTTATTTGTCCATTTAATGGTGACGTAATTGATGAAGATGGTGATAAAATTTCTCCAAAGAACATGAGTTTTGCTATTTCGGTAGGCTATATTTTCTGATAATTCAAACAATGTATAAATGTGCAAATGTGCTAATACGGAAATTGGCACATTTGCACATTCTTATATTAGCACATTCTTTATTTTCACATTTCCACATTACTTTATATGTCCTCGAATCTTTTCCAGATAGGCACGCATCCTCCCGGCGTCTTTTTTGCTGATGATGTCCAGCAGCTCGTTCAGTTCGGTGCGGATGCCTTCCACGTGTGCCGGGGTGCGGGGGTTGAACAGGATTTCCTGTAACAGGTAATCGTCTTCGCTCAATACGCCTTTGGCGATAGCCATGTGGCGTTTGAATGTGGTGCCCGGCGCATCCTGGTGCTTCATCACCGCCGCAAAGGCGAAGGTAGACACAAACGGGATGGAAAGCGAGTATGCCATGGTCTCGTCGTGCTCCTCGAACGTATATTCGAAGATGTTCAAGTCCAGGCGTTGATACAGGTCTTTAAAGAATATCTTGCCCAGATGGTCGCCTTCCTTGATGATGATGGCGTTCTCCGAACTCAGTTGGTCTAAGTTGGCGAAAGTCGGTCCGAACATCGGGTGGGTAGATACATAACGGAATCCGCATTGCTCGTAGAACGCCTGCAGGTCGGTCTTGACCGAAGCGATATCGCTGATGATGCAATCCTTGGGCAAGAACGGCATTACCTGGTTGAAGGCTTGAAGGGTGTATTTTACGGTTACGGCATTGATGACCAGTTCGGGACGGAAAGCCTCGATTTCTTCTTCTTTCGTAAACCGGTAGCAATTGTACATGAAGCGCAACCGCTTCGGGTCGGTTTCGAATACAGCCACTTCGTGCTCAAAGCTCAATACATCGGTAAAGAAGGAGCCCATTTTGCCGGCTCCCAATATCAGAATTTTCATCTTTTTTATTTACGATTTACTATTTACGATTTAGCGATTTATCATTTAGTAATTTGTGTCTCATTCTTGTTGAAACCCTTAATTGTAAATAGTAAATCGCTAAATCGTAAATCTTTTATTTATTAATGATTTCCAGTTGTTGGCGCACGCTTTCTTCGTGGATGGCTTCGAATACGGTCTTTACGAATTCGGGATCCATGCCGCAGAGGCTTCCCTGTGCTCCGCGCTTGTCGAGGATTTCGTTGTAACGTCCGGTCTGCAGGACGGTCATGTTGTGTTCCTTCTTGAACGTACCGATTTCGCGGCATACACGCATGCGTTTTGCCAAAATCTCCATCAGGTTATTGTCGCACTCGTCTATCTGCTGGCGCAATTCGTGCAGGCTTTCGGTGGTCTGGTGTTCCTTGCGGATAACCAGCAGGTTGAGGATGTAGTCGAGTACATCGGGCGTGACTTGCTGCGAAGCGTCGCTCCAAGCGCTGTCCGGATTGCAGTGCGATTCTACGATGAGTCCGTCAAAACCTAAGTCCATGGCCTGCTGGCAGAGCGGGGCAATCAGTTCACGTTTGCCTCCGATGTGGCTCGGGTCGCACAGGATGGGCAGAGCCGGGATGCGGCGGCGCAATTCGATGGGGATATGCCATTGAGGCAAGTTACGGTAGATTTTCTTGTCGTACGAAGAAAAGCCGCGGTGGATAGCTGCCAGACGTTTCAGCCCTGCGGCGTTGATGCGTTCCAGTGCGCCAATCCATAACTCCAAGTCAGGATTAACAGGGTTCTTTACCAATACCGGGATATCCACGCCTTTCAGAGCATCGGCTATCTCCTGTACGGCAAAGGGATTTGCCGAGGTGCGTGCGCCAATCCACAGGATATCGATGCCGGCTTTCAGGCATTCGTACACGTGTTTGGCAGTAGCCACTTCGGTAGCTACATACATGCCGGTTTCCTTCTTCACGTTCTTCAGCCAAGCCAGCCCTTCCACGCCGATTCCTTCGAAGCCTCCGGGTTTGGTGCGTGGCTTCCAGATGCCTGCACGGAAGATTTTGACTCCTTTGTTGGCAAGTTGGGTTGCGGTTGACATCACTTGTTCTTCTGTTTCTGCACTGCAGGGGCCTGCAATGACAACGGGACGTTCTTTCGATACGCCTTCCAGTTCGATGGGTTGTAATTCGAGTTCCATATCTTTTGAATTTTTTGAGTTCGTAAGTTTAAGTTTGCTAAAACGCAGATTAACGCAGATTTTTATTGTTACAGAAAATGCAGAACTTTAAATTATTATCTGTGAAAATCTGCGTTAATCTGCGTTTCATATCTGATTACATGATTGCTTGAATCCGTTTGAGCGCTTCCGCCAGCTTCTCGTCTTTGGCGCAGAGCGAGATGCGGATATACCGCTTGCCGTTGCTTCCGAAGATGAATCCGGGGGTGATGAATACACGGGCTTCGTGCAATACCTTTTCGGTCAGGTCTTCCACATCGGCATACGTGTCGGGGATTTTCCCCCACAGGAACATGCCTACTTGTTCGGGGTCGAACGTGCAACCTAAGGCGTGCATGATTTCCTCTGCCAGCTTCCGGCGGCGACTATATACGTTATAGTTAGCTTCCTCGTGCCATTCCGCGCTGTTCCGGTATGCTTGCGCTGCGGCAAGCTGCAAGGGGCGGAACGTGCCCGAGTCGATGTTGCTCTTTATCTTCAGTATCCATTGGATGAATGTGGCATTTGTGGCAATCATACCTACACGCCAGCCCGGCATGTTGTGGCTTTTGCTCATCGAGTTGAACTCGATGCAGCACTCTTTCGCCCCTTCAATGTTCAGGATGCTGATGGGCTTGCGGTTCAGGATGAAGCTGTACGGGTTGTCGTTTACTATCACGATGTTGTGCCGGCGTGCGAAGTCTACCAGCTTTTGATACAGTTCCAAGGTGGCATTGGCTCCGGTGGGCATGTTCGGATAATTGGTCCACATAATCTTCACGCGGCTCAGGTCCATCCGTTCCAGTTCGTCGAAGTCAGGTTGCCAGTGATTATCTTCTCTGAGTGTATAGTTGACGATTTCGCTTCCCAGTATCTTGTTCAGGGATGTATAGGTAGGATAACCCGGATTGGGCACCAATACCTGATCGCCCGGATTCACCAAAGCCAGTGTCACGTGCAGGATGCCTTCCTTCGAGCCGATAAGCGGCTGGATTTCGGTATCCGGATTCAGGTCTACATCGTACCAGCGCTTGTACCAGTCTGCCATGGCACGGCGCAATTCAGGGATGCCCACGGTAGGCTGATAGCCGTGCGCGTCGGGTTTCTTGGCGTTCTCGCACAACACGTTGATGGTTTCTTCCGAAGGAGGCATGTCAGGGCTTCCGATGCCCAGGCTGATGACGTCTTTTCCTTCGGCATTCATGCGTGCCACTTCTTTCAGCTTGCGGCTGAAATAATATTCGCTTACATTCGCCAGCCGGTCGGCAGGCTGGATGTTATAAAGTTGATTCTCCTTCTGCATATTCTCCTAATATTTTAAGTGCTTTGGTAAGCGGGGTTACGGCATCAATAGCTTGTTTATATCTCAGATAGTCGGTGAACATTACATCGACGTAGAACATGTATTCCCATTCGCGTCCGATGATGGGCAGCGACTGTATCTTGGTCAGGTTGATTTTATAGAACGAGAAGATAGACAAAACTTGCGAGAGGCTTCCTTCGTTATGGGGAAGAGAGAAAACGATACTCGACTTGTTCAGCTTCGGGCGTTCGCGTAAATCATCGGCTATCCAAGGGTCGCATACCACAAGAAAGCGGGTGAAGTTGTGTTTATTAGTTTCGATACCTTCTTGCAGGATTTTCATGCCATAGAGTTCGGCAGCATATTTCGAACAAATGGCAGCATGACCTTTCAGCCCTTTTTCTTTGATGTCTCGTGCACTGGCTGCGGTGTCTTCGGTTTCTACTACCTTCAGTTGCGGATGGTGCTGCAAGAAGTCACGGCATTGTGCCAGTGCTACAGGATGCGAGTTGACTTCGGTCAGTGTGCCCCAGTCTTCGCCGGGCAGGCACATAATGCTGTGGCTGATGCGCAATTTGTGTTCGCCTATGATGGTGGCTCCGCTATCACGAAGCAATTCATAGTTATGGAGCAGGCTACCCGCAATGGTATTTTCGATTGCCACCACTCCGAGGACGCTGTCGTCTTGCTTCATTTCGGCAAACACTTCTTCGAATGTGTTGCAACAAATCAGTTCGATGGTTTCATCCTTAAAGTATTTGTGGGCCGCAATGTCGTGATACGAGCCCAAGACTCCTTGTATGGCTACTTTTTTCATTTTCAAAATGCTTTAAATAAAAAAAATCCCGTCTTCGTTTCGGAAGCGGGATTTCGTATCATTTTTTAGTTTGGTTTTCTCTCTTGTTTGTTATCGTTTAACGTATGCATACAAACTCCCGCTTCACTTCATTGCTAAAGTAAAAGTAATAAAAGAAAAAGAAGAAGTATGTAGCAAATGTTTTCATACGTTTGTTTTGTTAGTTTGTTAGCTTTCTGGGTGCAAATGTAATACTTTTCTTTAAAAAACAAACAATTTATGAACTTTTTCTTGAAATAATTTTGGAGATAATCAGAATCGGCTACCTTTGTGAGCTGTTTTCGGGGAAGATTTGACACTGATTGATATCGGTGTCTGACCAATCGGTAAACGAACTTTCCTAACGTTTGATTTCTAGTCTTTATAATGGCTGATACCTAACATATACCGTATGATTTATAATTTTGATGAACAAATAGACCGTCGCGGCACGGATGCCGAGAAGATAGACGGCATGAGAGCAATTTGGGGAAGAAGTGATTTAATTCCGATGTGGGTGGCAGATATGGATTTTGCTACTCCTTCTTTTGTTGTTGATGCCATACGCCGGCGTTGTGAGTGTCCGGTGTTAGGATATACCGCAAAACCGGACAGTTATTATCAGGCTATTATCCGTTGGGTGAAGGCACGCTATGGTATGGAGGTGAAACAAAGCCAGCTTCATTATGTACCAGGTATTGTACCAGGGCTGGGGATGGCACTCAATGCCTTTACCCGTCCGGGCGATAAAGTGTTGATTATGCCTCCTGTCTATCATCCTTTTGCCTGGCTGGTGACCCGTAACCGGCGCGAATTGATTACGTGTCCGCTGGTATTGAAAGACGGGCATTACCGGATGGACTTGGAACTGTTTCGCCGGTTGGCGAAAGACATAAAAGTATTTATCTTATGCAATCCTCATAACCCGGGAGGCGTGGTATGGACACGTAAGGAACTGGAAGCCATAGCGGCTATCTGTGCCGAAAACAATGTACTGGTATTCTCTGATGAGATACATGCCGACCTTACGCTTCCTCCCTACAAGCATGTGCCTTTTGCACTTATTTCGGAAGAAGCCCGTGAACATTCGGTTACGTTTATGGCCCCCAGTAAGGCTTTTAATATGCCGGGCTTGGCGGCTTCGCATGTCATCATATATAATAAGGAATTATTGAACCGTTTTCATACTTACGTGGAGGCAGGCGAACTGGATATGGGACACGTTTTTGCTTTCCTTGCAGTAGAGGCAGCCTATTCGCACGGCACGGAGTGGCTGGAACAATGTATCGCCTATATCCAAGGTAATATCGATTATGTAGACGAATGTCTGAAAACGCATATGCCCAAGATAAAGGCTATGCGTCCGATGGCATCCTACTTAATTTGGCTGGATTGCCGGGAACTTGGTTTACCGCAAAAAGAATTGAATGCTTTTTTTGTAGAAAAGGCTGGGCTGGCATTGAACGATGGAGAAATGTTCGGCAAAGAAGGCATTGGTTTCATGCGGATGAACGTAGGCTGTCCACGTGCTGTAGTAGAACGGGCGATGAAACAACTGGAAGCGGCATATCGCGGGTTACCAATTGCCTGAAATCCCTATCACAAATAGGAAAGTCCCTACCAATGTGTGGGGACTTTCTGTTGCAGGAGGAATTTTATCCTCCTATTTTTGTATCAAGAAATTTAAACCGTTACCCATATGAAGACAAAAAAATGTATATGGAGCCTGCTCCTTGTCATCTGTTGCCTGACATCATCGGCCATGGCTTCCGGATTGGGGGATATCCGCATCAATGCCCGCTTCCTTACCGACCGGATGGCGTTTGAACTGAATTTGACCCAAACACAGTACAACGACCTGTACGAGGTCAATTACGACTTTTTTCATTGCGTCGACCCGTATGTAGCCGCTATGGCACATTCGGAGTCATATGCGCTTGATGCTTATTATCGTTATCTGGACGAACGGAACGATGACTTGCGCTGGATTTTGTCCAGTGCCGAGTATGTGCGGTTTATGGCATTGGATTATTTTTTCCGTCCGGTTTATGCGATGAACAATATCTGTTATCTGCGTGTTTACAAAATGTACCCCAATCGTACGTTCTTTTATTTCGACCGTCCGGCACACTACTTGACTTATTGTGGGGCACATAGCCGGCACCATTGTGGCGGAAGAAGTTTTTATCAGAAACGTTACCCAAGGGTGTACCATCATGCGATATATCGAGGAGATTTCCGTTGTCGTCCCGATAATAGGAAGCACGATTTTATGGCAAAGCGTCCATCCTCTGGACCCGGTTATCATTTTACCCCTGCGCATCGTCCTCCGCATCCGGCAATGAGTCCGGAGAAGCCCCACAGACCTGCGCATCGTCCGGACATCCGGCCTTCTCATCCGGCTAAACCACATCCCCGGCATCCGAATGTAAAACCATCACGGACGGATAAACCCGGCAAACATCCGATAGCCAAGCCTGTACATCCGAACCGTAAACCACAGACACGTCCGCGTCCGGAACGTCCGGAACGGAATGTATCAAAAGAAAGAGGCAACAGACTCTTGCACAGAACCTGAGGATGATGTATTTTTGTGGGTGATTAGTTGACAAGATACCCAGAATATGATGATATTGAAGCGAATCGGTATAGTGATAGTCTTGCTCGCGATATTTTCGGGAGCAGGACTTTTTTTGTTCCGTGGCACTTTGCTGCGTCATGTGGTGAAGGGAAAGATAGAAACTTATTCGGACCGTTATGGACTTCGGATAGCGTATGCTTCGTTAAAGATGCCTTCACTTGCTACGGTCCGGGTAGAAGGGGTAAGTGTGGTTCCTTTGCATCGGGATACGTTGTTGAAACTCCGTTCGGCAGAAGTTGAGCTCGAACTCTTACCTTTGTTGCAGGGAAATTTGTCGGTAAAAAGCATGCATACCGATGGCTTGACGTGCCGGTTTGTCAAATGCGGAGGTAAATCGAATTACGATTTGTTCTTTCAGCGTATACCACAGGAGCCGCGTGGGCAGGAAACAGAAGATGTTGTTCCTATCGGTTATGCCAGGCGGGTAGAACAAGCGTTGGGAGCATTGTTTCGTTTGCTCCCCGAAGATGCTACGCTTCGTCACACTACGTTTATGGGTGAGCGTGATTCACTTCAGACCGTTTTTATGATTCCGGACCTTGTATTGGAAGACCGGAAATTTGTTTCTGAAATCGCAGTATCGGAAGAGAAGATGAACGGGAAATGGCGAGTAGCAGGTACACTTGACTGCAAGACGCGCCTGATAGAAGGGAGTATTGCTTCGGCTGAATCCGGAAAGCGTATCGTGGTGCCTTATATTCTTCCGCATTACCAGACGTTTGTGGCATTCGACTCAGTGGCATTCAGTATGAAACAGGAACCGTTTTCGGCCGGCAATCAAACTCTTACCGGATATACCGAAGTGGGTGGGCTGGAAATACATCACAAGGCTTTGTCGCCCGACACGATTGGATTAGACAAGGGAGAAGTAGAATATATGGTACATGTCGGTGAACGTGCATTCGAGTTGGATAGTGCTACTACCGTCCGTTTCAACCGCCTTTCGTTTCATCCTTTCGTGCGTGCCGACAAGACCGACAGATGGCACTTCACAGCATCTGTTCATCGTCCTTCTTTCCCGGCACAAGATTTGTTTGCTTCTCTTCCTTCTGCCCTGTTCAGTCATTTGCGGGGCTTGGAGGTAGAAGGAGAATTGAGTTATGACCTGAATGCCGATGTGGATTTCAACTGTCTTGACAGTTTGAAATTTTCTTCCAATCTTCGTGGGCACGGATTTCGTATTCATCGTATGGGGACTACCGACTTGTCACGGATGAGTACGGAGTTCGAGTATACGGCTTACGAGCACGACACCCCTGTGCGTACATTTGCCATTGGCCCGTCAAATCCTCATTTCCGTCCGCTTTCGTGCATTTCCCCTTTGCTTCAGATGGCAGTGATGCAATCCGAGGACGGTAGTTTTTATTATCACGATGGCTTTTATCCCGGTGCTATCCAAGAGGCATTGGCATATGATTTACAAAAAGGAGGGTTTGCCCGTGGAGGCAGTTCCATTACGATGCAGCTGGTAAAAAATGTTTTTCTGAATCGCCATAAGAATATTGCACGCAAGCTGGAAGAAGCCTTGATAGTCTGGCTTATCGAGTCGCAGCATCTCACCTCGAAAGAACGTATGTATGAAGTTTATCTGAATATTATCGAATGGGGACCGTTGGTATATGGGGCGGCCGAGGCAAGCCGTTTTTATTTCGAAAAAGAACCGTCTGAGCTGACGGTCAGTGAAGCTATTTTCCTGGCATCCATCATTCCACGGCCGAAACATTTCCGTTCGGTGTTTAATCCTGATGCCACATTGCGTGAAAATCAGTTGGGATATTATCGTGTCATTGCCCGGCGTCTTGCGGTCAAAGGACTGATGACGGAAGAGGAGGCTGAAGCATTTGTGCCTGATGTACAAATCAGAGGGGAGGCCCGTCGGCTGGTGCTTCAGCCAGACACACTGATATCGCCGGTACATGCTACTGCATGGGAGGCTGAATGAATATAGCTGCATCGTACGACGGATATAGCTGCCTTGCTTGTAAGATTATTAATCTTCATGCCGAAAGATTATTAATCTTCACGCTGTAAGATTAATAATCTTACAAACAATGCAGTTATATTGCGAAAAGACCAATGTCTTGCTTGTCATGCCGGATGTGTAATCCGGCGTAATTGAAAAAGCTGATTTGCAACCCTGTGTGACACTGGAAACAGGCTTTGTTCTACTATAAATTGTAATTGTAAGATTCTAAAATTAAAGCCGGACGATACATCACGTACCATCCGGCTTTGATTGTTTTTTGTCGTTTATACCGACTCGTTAGTTTTCTTTTACTTCCCATCCCAAAGCGCTGGCGCCTAATACGGCTGCATCAGCATCTTTCAGTTGAGAAAGAAGTATTTTTGTTTTGCCTTTGAAGATGTTCAGCACATTGTCTTCCATAGCTTTCTGGATAGGCTTCATGATGTAATCGCCCGATTTGGCCAATCCTCCGAACAGGATGATGGCTTCGGGGCTGGAGAAAGCAATGAAATTAGCCAGCGCACGTCCCAATATGTCGCCCGTGAACTCAAAAATATCTTGAGCCAGCTTGTCGCCTTTTACGGCTGCATCATAAACGTCTTTCGATTGGATTTCTTCGGCCGGGACATTGCGCAGCAGGCTGGGCTCGGAACGTGCTACCAGAAATTCGCGTGCCGTACGTGCCACACCGGTTGCTGAACAATAAGTTTCCAGACATCCTTTACGGCCGCATCCGCAGATACGTCCTTCCTTGTCTACGATGACGTGACCCAGTTCGCCTGCGAATCCATCGTGACCGTATACCAGTTGTCCATTAATGACAATACCGCTTCCTACGCCTGTACCTAAAGTAATCATGATAAAGTCTTTCATACCGCGTGCGGCTCCATAGGTCATTTCACCGATGGCAGCTGCATTGGCATCGTTGGTCAGGGCAGTAGGAATACCCAGACGTTCTTCGAACATGGCAGCCAGGGGGATGATGCCTTTCCATGGCAGGTTAGGCGCAAATTCGATAGTGCCACTATAATAATTGCCGTTGGGCGCACCTACACCCATCCCTTTGATTTTGTCGGAACCTCCGAATTGTTCCAATAACGGACGCATCCGCTCGCATACGGCATCGACGTAATCTTCTACTTTTTCAAATTGGTGTGTCTTGATAGAATCGGAAGCCAGTACGGTTCCGCGTGAATCAACAATACCGAACACGGTGTTTGTTCCACCGATGTCCATACCTACTACGTAGGTTTTTTCCATATTTGTTGCCATGACATTAAATCGTTTAAAGGTTAGTTATGAGAACAAAAGTAAGCAATCGGGCACAACGGAGCAAATTTTTAATGAATTTATTTAAGCTGTTGCGTAACTTTTTATATCTTAGCAGCATCTAAAGGGCATAAAAACGAAAGAAAAACCAAAGTTTTACATTATGATACAACTAAAGGATATCAATAAAACTTACCACAACGGAGCTCCGCTTCATGTGTTGAAAGGCATTGATTTGACTATCGGGAAGGGAGAATTTGTTTCTATTATGGGAGCTTCAGGTTCGGGAAAATCCACCTTATTAAATATATTGGGCATTCTTGACAATTATGATTCGGGTGAATATTACCTGAATGATGTGCTTATCAAAAATCTGAGCGAGACGCGTGCAGCCGAATACCGCAACCGGATGATCGGGTTTATTTTTCAATCGTTCAACTTGATTTCGTTCAAGAATGCCATGGAGAACGTGGCCCTACCGCTTTTCTACCAAGGTGTGAACCGAAAGAAACGGAACGAACTGGCTATGGAATACCTCGACAAGCTGGGACTGAAAGAGTGGGCACACCATATGCCCAACGAACTTTCGGGCGGGCAAAAGCAACGTGTGGCCATTGCGCGTGCTTTGATATCGAAGCCGCAGATTATTTTGGCTGATGAACCTACCGGTGCACTGGACAGCAAGACTTCGGTGGAAGTGATGAATATCTTGAAAGACCTGCATGACCGGGAGGGACTGACCATCGTGGTGGTGACGCACGAGAGTGGCGTGGCCAACCAGACGAACAAGATAATCCATATCAAAGACGGCGTCATTGAACGTATTGAAGACAACATTGACCATAACGCTTCACCTTTCGGACAAAATGGTTTCATGAAATAAGTAATCTTATGGTAGACTTAATACAAGAAATATATGGCACCATTATGCGTAATAAATTGCGCACGGCTCTGACGGGCTTTTCGGTGGCATGGGGGATATTTATGCTTATTGTGTTGCTGGGTGCAGGCAACGGACTGATACATGCCTTCGAAGGACAATCGGAAGATATGCTAATGAACTCGATGAAAATCTATCCGGGATATACTTCAAAGCCGTTTCAAGGCATGCAGGAAGGAAGAAGCATTTCACTGGATAACCGTGACCGGGAGTTGAGTGCTACGGCTTTTCCCGAACATGTCATTGCTACGGGGGCTACGGTGAGCCAGAGCGATGTCACTCTAACCTATGGCAAAGAGTTTTTAAGCATAGGGGTGGATGGGGTATTTCCCAATTATCCAGAACTGGAAGCAATGAAACTGAAAGAAGGGCGTTTCATCAACGAACGCGATATGGCAGAACGCCGCAAAGTGATGATTCTCCATGAAAAGACTGTAGGAATGCTTTTTCCGCAAGGACATGCAATAGGAAAATACGTCAATGCCAGCGGAGTCAGTTATCAGATAGTCGGGGTCTATAAGGACCAGAATAGCTTCTCGCCTACTGCGCTTGTACCTTTTACTACCTTACAGACGGTGTACAGTAAGGGAGACAGTATTGACAACATTACGTTTACCACCAAGGGCTTGACAAACGAAGCCGACAATGATGCTTTCGAAGCCGACTATCGCCGTATGCTGGGAAGCCAGAAACAATTCGACCCGTCTGACGACAGTGCCATTTGGATATGGAACCGCTTCACGCAATACCTTCAGCAGCAGACTGCCACAAAGATCTTGCATATAGCCATTTGGGTAATCGGAATTTTTACTTTATTAAGCGGCATTGTGGGCGTGAGCAACATTATGCTGATAACGGTACGCGAACGTACGCACGAGTTCGGTATTCGTAAGGCGTTGGGAGCAAAGCCTTTGTCGATTCTCCGGCTGATTATTTCAGAAAGTGTGACCATCACGACTTTTTTCGGATACCTTGGCATGGTAGCAGGTATAGCGGTGACCGAGTATATGAACATGGTGGCAGGTAAGCAGACCATGGATATGGGAGTGTTTTCAATGACTTTCTTTGAAAATCCGACGGTCGACCTTTCCATTGCCATTGAAGCTACTTTGACATTGATTATTGCAGGAACATTAGCTGGACTTTTTCCTGCATTGAAAGCTGTAAAAATCCGTCCGATAGAGGCATTGAGGGCAGACTAGTACATTGACAAGAGAAATATTTAAGTTATGAAACAGTTCGATTTAGATGTTTGGGAAGAGATATTGGTTACCATTACCCGTAACAAAACCCGCAGTTTGCTGACAGCTTTCGGTATCTTCTGGGGGATTTTTATGCTCATTGCACTGATGGGGGGAGCGCAAGGCATGCAGCAGATGCTTTCGCGGGAATTTGAAGGATTTGCCACCAATTCAGGATTCATGGGTGCGAACAAGACCAGCAAGGCTTATAAAGGATTCCAGCAAGGACGGTACTGGGATTTGGAAAATAGTGATGTAGACCGTGTCCGCCGGAGTGTAAACGAAGTAGATATTATTACTCCCAGCTTGGCAAAGTGGGGAGTGGACGTGATTTATAATGAGCAGAAAATTTCGGGAACATTGAAAGGGCTTTATCCCGAATATGGCAAGATAGAGGAACCGATGATTACTTACGGACGATACTTGAATGACATGGATGTGAAAGACCGGCGCAGGGTATGTGTCATAGGAAAACGTATCTACGAGACGCTTTTTCCCGGCAAGGAGAATCCGTGTGGAAGGTTCATCAAGATTAATGGCATCTATTATCAGGTAATTGGAGTAAGTGTTTCATCGGGGAATATTTCTATAAACGGGCGTTCGGAAACTTCTGTGACTATCCCTTTCACTACGATGCAGCAAAACTATAACTTCGGGCAAAAGGTGCAACTCTTGTGTTATACCGCCCGCAAGGGATACTCTATCAGCGAGGTGGAAAAGAAAGTGGCACAAGTGGTGAAACGTGCGCATTACATTCATCCCGATGACAGCCAGGCAATGATACAGGTGAATGCAGAGGCTATGTTCAGTATGATGGACAATTTGTTTTCGGGTATCCGTATCCTGGGATGGATGGTAGGATTAGGTACCCTGCTTGCAGGTGCCATCGGTGTGAGCAATATCATGATGGTAACGGTAAAGGAACGTACGGTGGAAATAGGTATCCGCCGTGCCATCGGTGCCCGGCCGAATGATATTCTGCAACAGATTCTTTCGGAAAGCATGGTTTTGACCATCCTTGCCGGTATGGCGGGAATTGCTTTTGCAGTCTTCTTGCTGAATGTGGTCGAGGTAGGAACTTCCGAGCCGAATGCACCCACGCATTTCTTGATTAGTTTTTGGGAAGCTGTCGGGGCATGTGTCCTTTTGCTTTTCCTTGGCTTGCTTGCGGGACTGGCTCCTGCTTATCGTGCAATGTCGGTAAAGCCGATTGATGCGATTCGTGACGAGTGACGCCTACCACAGACTGCACTGATTTTAAAAATAAAAACGGGAATAGAAAATTTGCCATAAGAGTGCACAGACGAGGAAATCTTTTTTATCTGTGTAATCTGTAGTGAACAAAAAAAAGAAACAAATAAAAACCATAACCTATATGAAGAAGTTTATGAAAATTGCTGTACTGGTTCTGATAGCCATTGTGTTTATTGGGACATTTGTATTTCTTTATCAGAAATCGCAGCCGGAAAAAGTGAGTTATCAAGTGTTGAAGGCAGAAACCAAAGACTTGGTACAGACTACTGTTGCCACGGGAAAGATAGAGCCACGTGACGAGGTGGAAATCAAGCCACAAATATCGGGTATCATAGCTGAAGTGTATAAAGAGGCAGGACAGACCGTGAAAGAAGGTGAGGTTATTGCCAAAGTAAAAGTGATTCCTGAACTGGGCACACTTAATGCGGCAGAGAGCCGGGTCCGGCTGGCAGAGATGAACGGCAAACAGGCGGAAATCGATTTGGAACGTATGGAAAAACTTTACCAAGGTAAGCTGGTAAGTAATGAAGAATACGAAAAGACGTTGCTTGCTGCCAAGCAGGCACGTGAAGAACTTCAGGCAGCAAAAGACAATCTGGAAATCGTGAAAGAAGGCATTACGAAAAACAGTGCTTCATTCAGTAGTACGTTGATACGTTCTACGATTACCGGATTGATATTGGATGTACCTATCAAGGTGGGAAATTCGGTGATAATGAGTAATACCTTCAATGACGGAACGACGATTGCTACTGTGGCAGATATGAGTGACTTGATATTCCGTGGAAATGTAGATGAGACTGAAGTGGGACGTATCCGCGAAGGGATTCCAGTGAAAATCACCTTAGGAGCCTTACAGAATATGAAGTTTGATGCTGTATTGGAATATATATCTCCTAAAAGTACAGAAAATAATGGCGCCAATCAGTTTGAAATCAAAGCTGCTATCGATGTGCCCGATAGTGTGACTATCCGTTCGGGGTACAGCGCCAATGCAGAGATGGAATTGCAACATGTTGACGGCGCGTTAACTGTTCCCGAAAGTGCCGTCGAATTTAGCGGTGATTCTACTTTTGTTTATGTATTGACAGACAGTGTGCCTGACCAGAAGTTCAAACGCCAGCAAATCGTAACAGGTATCAGTAATGGCATCGATACGGAAGTGAAACAAGGATTAAAGTCCGGTGACAAGGTTCGCGGACTGAAAATAGAAGACCAATAAATATTCGCGATGATGAAATTCAGTTATTTATTTATAGGGATAGGAGCCATGTGTATGCCTGTGCATGCTCAGCAGGCATGGACATTGAAGAAATGCATTGATTATGCCATCGAACATAACCTAACCATCAAGCAGCAGGAAGCTTCTGCCGAGCAGAGCAAAATAGAACTGAGCACAGCGAAAAACAGCCGTCTGCCCGATCTGAACGGAAGTGCATCGCACTCTTTTAGCTTCGGCCGAAGTTTGCAGGCAGACAATACTTACAATAGCATCAATACCCAAAATACAGGCTTCAGCCTTTCTACCAGTGTACCGCTTTTTACCGGATTGCAGATTCCTAACAACATTGCCCTCTCGAAACTTAACCTGCAGGCTGCTCTTGAAGACCTGAATGCTGCTAAAGAAAATGTCAGTATACAAGTGGCATCCAGTTATTTGCAGGTCTTGTTTAATGACGAATTGGCACGTGTGGCACACGAACAGGTCGACCTCAGCCGTGAAATGCTGGTACAGCGCGAAGCTTATTTCCGAAATGGCAAGGCCTCGGAGTCGGAACTATATGAGGCTAAGTCACGCGTGGCTCAAGATGAGTTGTCGGCAGTGCAGGCAGACAACGACTATCAGTTGGCATTGCTTGACCTCAGTCAACTGCTTGAGTTACCTTCTCCTGACGGATTTGCTATCGTTTCGCCCCAAACTGATGCCGTGGAGAATTTGGGCACCCCGCTTCCACCTGCTGAAATCTATGCCGATGCCTTGCTGATAAAGCCTGTCATCAAAGCGGCGCAATATCGTTTGGAAGGAGCACAAAAGAGCATCCGCATCGCACAAAGTGCTTACTATCCTCAGCTGAGTTTAGGAGCAGGGTTGAGTACTAATTATTATAAAATGTCAGGCATGGACAATGCAGGCTTCGGTTCACAGCTGCGAGATAATTTTAGCCAGTATGTGGGGCTGACATTGAGCATCCCTATCTTCAACCGTCTGGCAACGCGCAATCGTGTACGGAGTGCACGCATCCAACAAACTACGTTGGGATGGCAACTGGAAGATAGCAAAAAAACTTTGTACAAGGAAATACAACAGGCGTATTATAATACGTTGAGTGCGCAGACACAATACACCAGTAGCCGTACTGCAGCCGAAGCTGCTAAGGCCTCATTCGACTTAATGAAAGAACGTTACATGAATGGCAAGGCGAATGCTACCGAGTTTAATGAGTCGCGCACGGCATGGATGCGTGCGGTGTCCGATCAGCTGCAGGCGAAATACAACTATATCTTCCGCTTCAAAATACTAGACTTTTACCGTGGCGTGCCTTTGGAGCTGAAATGATGTGCTAAACTTCTTGGCAGTACTGATTCAGAAAAAGGATAATCCTCTTCGTTGAAGAAGATTATCCTCTTTTTTTGAATGTTCGCATAGAAGAAACTGTTTTGAACTTATCATGTGCTGATTGGGGTTTGCAGACTTTCATTTTTTATATGTCGAAACACATAGGATTTATAAATTTGTAATGGTGAGTACACCTGTAGTTAATCAGACGCCACTGAATGCGCTGAAGCCGCCGTCTACAGCCAATACAGCACCCGTGATGAAGCTGGCAGCATCACTACATAAGAACTGTACAGCACCGTTCAGTTCAGAAATATCACCAAACCGCCGCATCGGGGTTTTGGCAATGACCTTCTTGCTACGGTCGGTTAGCGAACCGTCGGGGTTAATCAGGATGGCACGGTTCTGGTTGCCGATGAAGAAACCGGGGGCGATGGCATTGACACGGATTTTCTCGCTGAACTTGATTGCCATTTCCTGCGCCATCCAGCGTGTAAAGTTTTCTACAGCACTTTTCGCCATTGAATAACCAGGTACACGGGTGATGGATTCGTAGGCAGCCATCGAAGAAACGTTAACGATAGCACCACTCTGTTGCTTTGCCATGATTTCACCGAACACCAGACAAGGGTAAACCGTTCCGTTCAGGTTCAGGTCAACCACTTTGTCCAAATCTTCAACTTTCATGTCGAAGATGTTTTGGTCTACTGTCAGTGTACCACCTGGAATATTTCCTCCTGCGGCATTGACCAAAATGTCTACTCGTCCCCACTGGGCCAGTACTTCGTCTTTTACTGCATTCAGACTTTCAATGTCGAGTACGTTACATACTGTACCTCTTATTTCACCTCCTGTCTGTTTCAGGCGTTCTACAGCTGCATCTACGCGGTCTTTGTGGGCACCGATAATGATTACTTTAGCACCGGCACGTAAAAAACCTTCTGCAATATTACTCCCTAACACACCGGAGCCGCCGGTTACGACGGCTACTTTTCCGGCAATACTGAAAATTTCGTTCATAATGTTTTTACTTTAATTAAATGGATATTTAGATTGGTTGTTTATTCGCTTGCCTGCGTTGACGAGTACAATCGCGGCAGATTCCCTTCGCCATATAGTTGATACTGTGCATGTCGAAACCTTCGGGCAGATTTACCACAGGAATGTGTATTCCTTTAAAACAGAATGTACGGTGACACACTTCGCAATAAAAATGCGTATGCATGTCGTCAATGCTGCATGCATTTTCTCCCGAACAGATTTCGTATTTCAGCGACCCACTGCCGTCTTCGATGTCATGTATCAGGTGGTGGGCAAGAAAAGTGTTTAAGGTACGAAATATAGTTGATTTATCAACCGTTTCGAGTATTGTCTCTAAGTCAAGCAACGAAACCGGATGTTCAGCTTCTACCATTGCCTTGAATACTAAAAGACGTATGGAAGTAGGTTTTACGCTTTTCTTTTCCAGCCGGTCAATATAGTATTGGTTATTTTCCATAAAAACGGATATCTTTATTTATTATTGCATTTCTTCGGCCACTATTTCTCCACTGTAACGGATTGGTTGCCTGTTGTGCATCGTGACAGAAACCGTTACAGAACCTCCTGTAGAAATGTCGAGATAAAAATCGAAAACATCTTCTTCGGTTTTCGAAGAAAAGCGGACTTCGTATCCTTTCTTTTTCTTTTCAAGGCAAAAGCCCGTAATTTCCGATTGGAAATGTAAGCCTTTTCCACCTCCGTAAGGCACCGAGTAAGCTCTTCCGAAATAGGGAAGATATACGTCTACCGAGTCGTTTTTCATCTTCAGGCTGTAAGAACTTGTCAACGGAATACTCCTTCCCCGCATGGGATAAGCCATCGATACATCTACCGTGAAACAACGGTTGTCCAGTTGTTTCTCAATGTAAATTTCGGTTGTATCCTTTTTTGTCTCACTTGCCTGCGTTCCGGCATTTCCGGTCAAGCATACACATGCCCAAAGTATGAAAAGCAAACAGATTTTTCTCATTTGTTTTTGTTTATGCTGATTTCGGATTGCAAGTTAGCTAAAAAAATGAGAACTTACCCTATAAAATGAATAATTGTTTGGATAAATAAAGATAAACTTAGGTATTTGGCTATATTAGATTGGATAATTTTGTTTGGAGAAATTCAAAACAACTCCGAAGTGTTGGTGTGAGAGAACATGTAAAATGAATTGTGCCCAACATTTATCGGGCACAATTCATTGTTTAATATGAGCCGTGTTAACGTACTTGGATAACCAGATAGCGTGATACACTCCAGAACTGACTGGGGTTTGTGATTTTCAGAGTCAACTGTCCTTTGTCATCTTTTACCAGTTCGTATGAACCTTCAGGATGTGTAGTCAGCAGTTCAGCGCGTTTGGAGTAAAGTTTGATTTCTTTGTCCTGACGGATATCAATTTCAGTAAAATAATCCTTGTTAAATTCGTTATCTTTTAATACATCTCCACGTTTCAGGATTTTCTGGTCTTTCAGTTCCGATTTTGTTCCGAATACATACCAGGCAGTATTCAGTGCCTTGTCTTGTGCCACTACAGTTTCCGTTTTGGCTTCATTTTCTGCCGTCAGTTCGTCTACGTTTTTGTTCAAGTCGGCTACAGCTTCATCCAGTTCAGCAATGCGGATGTTTTTCGAAGCCAGTTCTGCCTGCAAGGTTTCTATTTGCTTTTGTTTCGATTCCAGTTCAGCGGTCAGGTTCTGGATTGCTTTTTTCAGTTGTGCAGACTGGTAATTGCTATTTTGCAGCTGTTTCTCCAGTTCTGCAATTCGTGCACGATTGGCTTGCAATTTCTGGCTGATGAAACGGATATCTTCCTTGATTTTCTCTGCACTCGATTTGCTTTCCATTGCATCACCTTTCAAGTCAACACGGTTTTCGGCTTCATTAATTTCGCGGAAGCCTTCTTGTATCTCGTTGAAAGCTCCCATAATCTCATCGAGTTCTGCATCCCGATTAGACAATTCCAGCATCAATGAGTCGTTTTGAACTTGTAATGCGTCTTTTTTCTGCCCCGAATTTGTACAGGAAGCCAATAAGGCTGCTGCGCATAGCGAAAATAAAACAACTTTCTTCATAGTTTCTTATCTGTTTAGAATTTATACTTTTATTTTTCTTTCCCTGCAAGTATGATTACTATTTCTCCTTTAGGTTCGGCAACGGTGAAATGCGCTATTACTTCTGCAAGCGTCCCTCGTACGCTTTCCTCATGTATTTTTGAAATTTCCCGACAAACAGAAACCTGCCGTTCTTCACCGAAAAGTTCGGCGAATTGGGTTAAGGTTTTTACCAACCTGTATGGAGATTCATAAAATATCATCGTCCGTGTCTCTTCTGCCAGTGAGTTCAAACGTGTCATCCGTCCTTTTTTCTGAGGCAAGAAACCTTCGAAACAGAAGCGTTCATCCGGCAGTCCTGAGGCTACCAATGCCGGTACAAAGGCTGTTGCCCCCGGCAGGCATTGCACTTCGATGCCGTTCCTTACGCATTCGCGGACAACCAGAAATCCCGGGTCGGAAATGCCTGGCGTGCCTGCATCCGATATCAAGGCGATGTTTTCTCCAGCCTTGAGCCGCGTGATGATGCTCTCCAGTACCTGATGTTCATTGAACTTATGGTAAGATTGCAGGGCGTTCTTGATTTCGAAGTGCTTCAGCAGAATACCCGATGTGCGGGTGTCTTCCGCTAAAATCAAGTCGACCTCTTTCAGCACCCGTATGGCACGCAATGTCATGTCTTCTAAATTGCCTACTGGAGTAGGTACTACATACAGTTTACCCATATTTGTCATTTATAATATAGCAAAGGTAGAAAGTTTTTGATTGTATGTGTTAATTTGCTCCATTATTTAACAGAAGTTGTATTATTCTAGCCTAAAACATCGTTTTTTAGTCTGGACTGTATTCTTTTTTGCTTTAGAAAACGTACTTTTGCAACCGCAATTATTCAAACAGAAGATCATATCATGGTAGTATTTTCAGAAGACCATACACAAGAGACTTTTCGTCGTGGACGAATTGAGGTGATATGCGGTTCGATGTTTTCGGGTAAAACTGAAGAACTGATACGCCGCCTGAAGCGTGCAATGTTTGCTCGTCAACAAGTAGAAATATTCAAACCAGCTATCGACACACGCTATTCGGAGGCGGAAGTGGTGTCACACGATAATAATTCCATTAAGTCAACTCCGGTAGAAACATCAGCGAGCATTCTTTTGCTTGGCTCCGAAATTGATGTGGTTGGTATTGATGAAGCACAATTCTTTGATGAAGGCTTGATAGGTATCTGCAACGAACTGGCCAACCGCGGGATACGGGTTATCATCGCCGGTTTGGATATGGATTACAAAGGTGTTCCTTTCGGTCCGATACCCGGATTGTGTGCCATAGCCGATGAAGTGACGAAAGTGCATGCTATTTGTGTGAAATGTGGTGATTTGGCATATATTTCTCACCGCACGGTAGCGGATGACAAGCGTGTGTTGCTTGGCGAAAAAGAAGAATACGAGCCTTTATGCCGGAGATGTTACCAAAAAGCGTTACGAGGGGAATCTGGTAGGGAAACAGAGTAAGGAGGTCGGGGAAAGAACCGAAAAATGAAATAATCAGAAAAAAAACTTCAAAAGTTTTGCCAGTTCAAGAAAAGTGTCTATCTTTGCACCCGCAATCAGAAATGATGGCAAAACAGGTTTGATTCGCTAGCTCAGCAGGTAGAGCACAACACTTTTAATGTTGGGGTCTTGGGTTCGAGCCCCAAGCGGATCACTCAAACAAAAAGCAAAACAACGAAAGCCGCTGATAATCAATCATTATCAGCGGTTTTTCTTTTATCTCCCACCTGCATTTCGGGGCAAAATGGGGCAATAAAAACAGGTGAAATAGGTGGACTTGATTTCCACCGGAACAAAGTCCACCTATCTGCATCATACTTCTCTGATTTCCTGCGGTTTGCGATATGCAACTTGGCACTAAAATCCTCTATAAGGAGTCGGATATAGGAAAACAGCAGAATGACAACAGGCAGGAAGCATATCAATAAATGGAATAAGGTTTTGAAGAACATTCCATAAAAGGACAGGCTCTTAGAAGCTGTTTTGAATTTCTCCAAAAAGTTTTTCTTGGCTTGATGTATCCGTTTTCGTGTGTGCTTTGGGCGATTTTTTGGTCCTTTTCGCTCCTGTTCTTCGTCAGATAGCCCGCTATCTTCCTCATCACAGAAGCGAAAATGCCTCAAAAACTCATCCCAAATCATCGCACGATAAATCCAAAACAGCTTCTTAATTTTTCTGATAAATTTGTTTAGCGGATATGAATCAATGTATGATTGAAAGGTTCAATATCTGTTTCAGGCTGTCTTCCTTTTACGTTCTCCATATGGAAACCGTACGGTTTCCATATCGAAAACATACGGTTTCCATATCAAGAACGTACGGTTTTGATATGGAAACTATAAAAGGAAGCTATCTGGATTAATAACGCAACCCAATCAGATACTTCAATTATATGGCTTGGGGAATTTGATTATAAATGCCCATAACATTTTTCTTACCCTGGAGCGACAGGGAAACGACCTTTAAAAACGCCCTATAAAGACTGCTCCAACCATTAGAGAATGGCTGGAGTATCTTTTTTTACCCGCAACATCAATACCCGACGGGTCTGTCCCGTTACCCGGAAACGATTATCGGTACGTTCGTTTACCAGCCATACGATATCATCACCGGTACACACCACATATTGGTTTTCTTTATCAAACAAAGAGTACTTGCGGTCGCGCAAATAGTCGCGCACCTTCTTGAATCCACGCATACCAAAGGGAACGAACTTATCGCCCGCCTGCCATTTACGCAATACCAGCGGAGCCTTTACCTTCGAAGCATCCAGACAAGCCACATGCACATCTTTCGGCACTTGGAAGCCTGCATTCACCTCAACCGTTTCCTGCTGCAAAGTCCATACCACTTCTTCCGTTTCTTCCCGTTTTCTGACCAGCAGGCAATCACGGTCGCGCAGAACCACATAATCCGCCGAATAAAACAACCTGCCCGATTCTCCATCCAAGCTACGGTAAATATCATTCAGTTGCGCCGAATTGAATCCCAGCGGATGCAACAATTCGAACAAAACCGCCTGCGGAGACACTTCCCGCAGCACAAAACTGATATGAATGCGCCCTTCATCATCCTTTACCCGCTTGCAAGACTCTTCCATTGCCGAACGATAGACCGCCTCTACATCAGCAAGCCTACGCGCGGTCCCGGCGATGGTCTCGCTTACCGACGGATTGATTTCTTTCAATAGCGGAAGCACATCGAGCCGTATTTTATTACGCATAAACACATCCTTTGCATTAGTACTGTCGGTCACATAGTCCTGCCCCAACTGCTTCAGATAGCACAAAATCTCCTCACGGCTCACCTCCAGAAGCGGACGCACCACCTTGCCGTTCTTTGCCGCAATGCCTTTCAATCCCTGTATGCCTGTTCCCCGAACCAGATTCAACAAGAAAGTCTCTACGCTATCGTCACGATGATGAGCCACAGCGATTGCCTGCGCTTGCTCTTGCATACGGATTTGTTCGAACCAAGCATAACGAAGCTCGCGTGCTGCCATCTCTACCGAGACATGATGCGCAGCGGCATATGCCTTCGTATCAAAATCAGCCACATGCAAAGGCACTTCCAGCCTTGTACACAAAGTCCGCACAAAAGCCTCATCCCGGTCCGATTCCGTCCCGCGCAAATGGAAATTACAATGGGCTGCCACACATCGTACACCCGATTCCACCAGCACACGCAACAAAGCTACCGAGTCGGCTCCCCCACTCAGTGCCACCACAACCGTATCACCTCCGGCAAACAAATCTTTCTCGCGGACAAATCGCAATATCTTCCTTTTAAACATAAAGCAAAGATAAGAAAAATACCTGACTATATGCAATGCCTCATGCACCTATGTGCAAAACCTCTTGCAGATAAGTACTCCCAACACCCCATATACATACATTCTGAAGCGAAAACCGATGCAACTTCTTTGCATTCTATTTAAAAACAATCTAAATAACTTGCATAGCAAAAATCTATCCTATATCTTTGCCGCAAAATAAACGGCAACTATGAGACTATCAGAACTTAAAACTGGAGAAAAAGGAGTCATCATCAAGGTAATGGGGCACGGAGGATTCCGCCGGCGCATCATCGAGATGGGCTTCATCAAGGGAAAGACGGTGGAAGTACTGCTGAACGCACCGCTGAAAGACCCTATCAAATACAAAATCATGGGATACGAGATTTCACTCCGCCGGCAAGAGGCAGAGATGATTGAAGTGATGAGCGAAGAAGAAGCACGCGCCTCCATGCACGAAGACCGGGTGCTCAACCCCATCGAAGAAGACATTCCCGTATCCGAAGAAAAGCTGAAGGAAATAGCACAGGGCAAACGGCGCACCATCAACGTGGCACTGGTGGGGAACCCCAACTGCGGCAAGACTTCACTTTTCAACATCGCTTCGGGAGCGCACGAACATGTAGGCAACTATAGCGGAGTAACGGTAGATGCCAAAGAAGGGCATTTCGATTTCCAAGGCTATCACTTCCGGCTGGTCGACCTGCCGGGCACCTATTCGCTCTCGGCATACAGTCCCGAAGAACTTTACGTGCGTAAGCACATCATCGATGAGACACCCGACGTCATTATCAACGTAGTGGATGCAGGCAACTTGGAGCGCAACCTCTATCTCACCACCCAACTCATCGACATGAATGTGCGCATGGTGGTGGCACTCAACATGTACGACGCACTGGAGCATAGCGGAAATACCCTCGACCATAAAACACTGGGGCAACTGTTAGGCGTACCTATGGTGCCCACCGTAAGCCGCACAGGAAAAGGTATCGACACACTTTTCCACGTCATCATCGGGCTATACGAAGGTGCCGACTTCATGGGGCAAAAAGATGAGATCAAGAATGAAGCCCTGCGCGAACTACGCCAATGGCACGACCAGTACGCGCCCGACCACAAGTTCGGAAGCAAGGAAGAAGAAGTACAAGAGTTTGACTCGAAAAGCTATATCCGCCACATCCACATCAACCACGGGCCGGAACTGGAGCGCAGTATCGATGCCGTAAAGAAAGAAATCTGCAAGAACGAGAACATCCGTTACAAATACTCCACCCGCTTCCTGGCCATCAAGCTGCTGGAAAACGACAAGGATATCGAGCAGCACGTCATCTCTACCCTTCCCAACGGCGCAGAAGTCATCCAGATACGCGACAGGGAAGCCGAACGCATCCGCCGGGCGATGAACGAAGACAGCGAACAAGCCATCACCGATGCCAAATACGGCTTTATCTCGGGCGCACTGAAAGAAACTTTCGTGGAGAAGAACCAGAACACCGAAGCATTCACCCGTGTGGTAGACAGCATCGTGACCCACAAGATATGGGGCTTCCCCATCTTCTTCCTTTTCCTTTACATCATGTTCGAGTGCACCTTCATCCTTGGTGCCTACCCGCAGGAGTGGATTGAATGGCTGGTAGCACAAATCGGTTCACTGGCCGAACATTACATGCCCGCAGGCCCACTCAAGGATTTGGTCATCGATGGCATCATCGGAGGTGTGGGAGGCGTCATCGTGTTCTTGCCCAACATCCTGCTGCTCTACATCTTCATCTCGTTCATGGAAGATACGGGTTACATGGCACGCGCGGCATTCATCATGGATAAAATCATGCACAAAATGGGATTGCACGGCAAGTCGTTCATCCCCCTCATCATGGGCTTCGGATGCAATGTGCCGGCTATCATGGCTTCGCGCATCATCGAAAGCCGCAAGGCACGCCTGGTCACCATGCTCATCAACCCGCTGATGTCGTGCAGCGCCCGCCTGCCCATCTATCTGGTATTGATAGGAGCCTTCTTCCCCAGCCACGCCAGCCTGGTATTGCTCTCGCTCTACGTAGCCGGCATCCTGCTCGCCGTGCTCATGGCACGCATCTTCAGCAAGTTCATCGTAAAAGGCGAAGATGCTCCTTTCGTCATGGAACTTCCACCCTACCGTATGCCTACGGCAAAATCGGTGGCACGCCACACCTGGGAAAAAGGCGCGCAATACCTCAAGAAGATGGGAGGAATCATCATGATAGCGTCCATCATCATCTGGTTCCTCGGATATTATCCCAACCACGACCGGTATGAAACTACCGCCGAACAGCAGGAGAACTCCTACATCGGCCAGATAGGCAAAGCCATCGAGCCCGTTATCGAACCGTTAGGATTCGACTGGAAGATGGGCATCGGCATCTTGTCGGGCGTAGGAGCCAAAGAGCTGGTGGTCAGTACGCTGGGCGTACTCTATACCAACGAAGAAGACATCGAGAATGTCAATCTCTCCGAACGCATCCCCATCACGCCCTTAGTGGCATACGGCTATATGCTCTTCGTACTGATATACTTCCCATGCATCGCCACAATAGCGGCTATCAAGAACGAGTCGGGAAGCTGGAAGTGGGCAGCTTTTGCGGCTTGCTATACCACCGTACTTGCCTGGATAGTGGCGTTTGCGGTGCATCAGATAGGGAAATTATTTATTTAATTGACTAGTTGACATCGGTTTTAATTAGATAAATACATGCTATTAAAGACCTAGTACCTGGTCAACTAGTGCCTAGTTCCTAAAAATAAAACTCATGGACACACAAACTATCCTTGTTTATATCATCGTGCTGCTCTGCGTCATTTACGCAGGGCGGCACTTCCTGAAGTTCTTCAAGAAGAAGAAACCGGGACAAACCGATTGCGGATGTGGATGCGGATGTGCCGGATGCCAGAAAGGGAAACACAAGAAACCTTGAAAACATTGCCCGATTAACTAATATTCACTATCCGCCAATAGGGAGCTTCCGGTTTCTTTCCGTCATACAGATGAAACCAATTAAAGAAGCCAAAGTTATGAAAAAGTTAGAAGCTGTTTTGAATTTATCGTGCGATGATTTGGGATGAGTTTTTGAGGCATTTTTGCTTCTGTGATGAGGAAGATAGCGGGCTATCTGACGAAGAACAGGAGCGAAAAGGACCAAAAAATCGCCCAAAGCACACACGAAAACGGATACATCAAGCCAAGAAAAACTTTTTGGAGAAATTCAAAACAGCTTCTTATTCTTTTTATTGTTAGTAATCTTTTCCACCTCCGCCTTCGCGCAGAAGGTGGAACACGGAGTGTTAGTCGGCGGAGGTATCGGATTCCCCATGCAGGACAGCAAGCAACTTATTCCGCCTACCAACGAATTACGCTACGACCATAACCTGAAAGGAAACGGGATGATAGGGTACCGCTTACGCTTCCTGCCCCAGCAGAAACACTTCTTCGACCTCAACCTTACCATCGGATTCCAAGGTATGAGCACACAAAAATACGTGCCGTTCCTTTCTAAACAAGACGGCACTTACACCGGCAATGAAGGAGATGAGTTCAGCGAGTTCGTCATGCCCGTATCCATAGCTGCCAGCTGGAACTACCGCATCACCGGGAAGTTCTTCTTCGGGCTGGGTATGGCTCCTACCCTCTATGTACGCCCGCAAGCCGTATTCGACCTGCCCGTACTGGCAAAGATAGGCTACCGCGCAGGAAAGCATTGCGAGCTTGCCCTCTCCTACCAATACGGATGCCTCGATGTGCTGAAGCATTTCAACAAAGGAGCGGCAAACGGACGCAAAGGGCATCTGTCCGACCTCATGCTCTCCGTGTACGTTCCTTTCTGAGCAAACAGAAACAAATAGATGCGAACAACAGATATAAATTGAAAAGTAATCTGCGAAATCTGCGTCAATCTGCGCTTCAACTAACGAACGCAGAGGCGCAGAAGCAGATATTTTTTTAACTGAAACGACATACATATTTCAACGGATTTTGCTTAATTTTGTCATGAAACCCAAAAAGCATGAAAACAAAAGCCCGATATATGTACCGCTTTCTTGTATACGCAATTACCTTTATTTTCTTTTTGACCGGACTTTTCTCCTGTCAAGAAAAAGCTAGTATAGCTACCTACCAATTAACACAAGCCCACAAACTGTTGTACACCCATCCAGAACAAGCATACTTGCTACTGGACAGTATAGAATATCCCGAAAATCTGAATGCACAACAAAATGCCCGATGGTGCATGATGATGGGGCAAATAGCCGACACACTTCATACCGACCTCCCTTATAGTCACCAATTAGAACGAGCGGCACATTACTATCAACATAAAGGAAGTGCAAATGAACAGGCACGCATCTTGCTTTATTTAGGCAGGGCATATGTAGAAGATGGGAACTATGAAGATGCCATGCATACTTATTTAAAAGCACAGGATATAGCTCTAAAAATAAAAGACTTTAATCTTGCTGGTTATATTAACAGTTATATGGGAGATATGTACGAATTCAAAGCTATGTACCCTAAAGCAAAGGATAAATATTTGCAAGCCGCCGATTTCTTTAAATTTGCCAAGAATCAGCGCAGCCAAGCTTTCGCTTTACGCGATGCCGGACGGCAGGCTGCATTCTCTGACTCACTCAATATAGGGTTACATTATATGCAAGAAGCCGAAAAATTAATACGGCCTATAGGAAACCTCTCTGATATTGGAAGTATCATAAATGGCATAGGCAATATTTTCCAAATGAAAGGTGAATATGCTAAAGCTAAAAATTGTTTCAAACAAACGATAAAAGAGAATTACCCCTATTGCTTACCTGATTTTTTAGCCCTAAGCCATATATACATCCAAGAAAATCAATTGGACAGCGCACGTTTATGCCTCCAAGCGGCAGAACAGCTTAACAACAATACAAAATTAACGAACCTAAATGAAGACATTCCCATTGGAATGCTTCAAGCTCGTGCGCTAATAGAAGAAAAAAAGCATAATTACAAGCAAGCATTAACATATCTAAAGGAATATATAGAATTATCAGATTCAATCATGTTCCTCAGGAGCCAAAATGAAGTCATCACAGCAGAAAAAAAATACAACCAAAGCAAATTGTCTGCCGAAAACAAACGGCTAAAACTAATAAAACACCGGTATTTCACCGGGGGCATACTTCTCCTACTTTTTGCTTCATTAATGACTATTATCTACCAATTACGATTAAACAAGAAAAACAAAAAAATCAACCACCAGGAATTGGAACTTCAAAACAAGAATGCAAAATTAAATATGCTGGCAAAGGATTTGGCTCTCAATAAAGCCGAATTACAAAATCTATCCTTAAAAATAGCTGAACAACAACGGCTCAATATAGACAATGTTTTACTGGAGACCCAATATGCCGAAAAACAACAAGAAACAAAAAACTTAAACCTGCAAATCCAGCAACAACGGTTACAATTATTTCAAGAAGCCAACATTACAAAAAGACTGTACAGATTATCTGAAAAAATAGTTGCCGGTAAACAAAAACCACTATTGGGGAACAAAGATTGGGCAGCCATTGAAACACTCATACGTTCAATCTATCCGCCTATCTACGAATTCTTACAAAATAATAACTTGACCGATAAAGAACAACAATGTGCCTACTTGTCTGTATTTGGATTCGACACTAATAGAGAAGCTGTACTTTTAGGTGTACAAGTAGATTCTGTCAACAAATATCGCTCAAGAGTACGCCAAAAATTACAACTGACCGGACAAAAAATCAACATACACGACTTTTTGCATAGTTTATTAGACTAAAACACTTATTTTCAATAAAATACAGAAAGTTCCATCCTATAATTTGTCCCATACTCTGTCCTATCAATAAAAAGATAACTTCCTATAAATCAACATCTCTTTGTCCCGTTTCTAAAAGCTATTCTTCTTGAAAAATTTTCTTGTCCTACATAATTTTGCACCATCAAAATAACCATAAAACAAAAAACGACATGAAGAAAAAGCAAAAAGTACAACTGATTTTATTAATAGGGATAACTTTACTGACTGCAATTCCTATTCAAAGCAGAAAATGCCATTGGAGAGACACATGGCATACAAATAGCAAAATGCAAACTATATCATTAGATGCCAATCAGCTTATAGAAGGTGACCTTGATGAAATCACCCAAGTTTTGTCTCTTAAATTTTTGCAAGATATAGGTTCTGTATGCCTTACCATTACAAATCAAGAAGGTGAAATTGCATACAAAGAAACCATTCAAACTGGGTCAACCCCTTTGTACGTAATTTCCTTAAAACATCTGAATATAGAAAAAGGAATAGTCTCCATTACAGATGGTAAAAACACCATTTACAGTTTTATTGAATTACAATAATGTGAGTGAGTAAAGGCAAGCCCCTTCCTTTTCCCCGCTAAAAGAAACCGGAAGTACCTGCCCCAACCACCTAAAAAGAAAGGAGGTGAGTGCGAAGATAGAAATAAAAGGAACCAAAAACAAACAACAACACACTTTAATAGTAAAAAGTCATGTATAATAACTAATTCAAAACCACAATTACATTATGAAAAAACTTTTTTTTACAACCATGCTTTCTTTAGCATTTGTTGCTTGTCAAAATGAAGACATAGTAACCGACAATACGACCGATTCAGACAATAATCAAACTGAAATCCAACTTGTATCAATCAATGGAGGAGAAATCATACCAATAGAAAATAATAGCAGAGCAACAAAAGCCGATAGTACAAATTATGCTTTAAAATTCGCTTCTCTTTCCATTTATCAGGAAACATTGAAAGAACTGGAGTCAATGACTGAAAAAGAAAGAATCGCATTTGCACAACGGTTCGGAATATTTTCCCTGCAAGCCATAGCTCAAAAAGCTGATGCCGAACTTGATGCTATCGGAGAAGAAGCAGCCAATGAAAGCGACTTCACAAAAAAATATGAAGAATACAAAAAGAAATATGAAGGCATTTTAATCGCTAATGAATATGATACAGAAGACCTGTCTCTCTATGTTCCTGATGGAGACAATATGGCTACCTACTTGGTTAATGCTTCTCAAAATATTGTCATCGGAAATAAAGTGAAAACCTTGTCATTCACCCAAGATATGAGCCGCTCTGACAAAGCTGTATTTACCCCACATGTTTCACCACTATCAACAAGTGATGTCAATGGTTTTCAGCGAATATTAAATGGTTCTAAGAAAACAACTTGTTCTGTATTCTTTGATACCCCTTCACTTTTCGTAACTGTAAGCATTGGAATTCAGAAAAAAATGTGGTACGGATGGAAAAGAGACAATAATCGAGATATTTATTATGAAATTGAGTTAACACCTTTTGTCTACAACTTTTGGGGACTATACGGCAATCAAATCAACATAAGCAAACCAGATTTATACTTATTCCAACAAACAGGAAAAATTGATTATAAAACAGGATATTATTATGTTTCATCAAATAAAAAGCCATTAACAGGAAACATTTGGGTTTGGCATGATATTTTGTTACAAGGAGCATCACAAAAGACATACAACAGCGTAGTATGCAACTCTCTCGTACAAAAAATGACATTACCGACATGCAATCATAACGATGAATATTCTTGCAGTATTTCATACAATCCATATCAATAACAAAAGAAAATTTATGAATTTCCAGTCTATTACTTTGTAGTAGCAATAATCGAATAAGGCTTAAGGGTTATGACCTGTCAAATACCTTATGCCTTATTCTATATAAACTATAAAATTATGAACGTAAAATTATCCATTATACTCATACTGTCTCTTCTAAATATCCTGCCAATAGCAGCCCAACAAGTAAAGTTTGGCGTGGAAGCCGGAGCAAACCTGTCACACTATCTGGCAAGTCAAAAGCATACGGCAGAACAAACAGGAGGAATGAAAGCCGGGTTCCAAGTAGGGGCAACCGTCGACTATGAGTTCAAAAAACATTGGACACTTTCATCCGGACTGACACTTTTACAGAACCGGAGCACCATGAAATTCTCGCCTTACATGGTGACACATTTTCCTAAGACAGACACTAAAATAAACAACCTGATCCTGCCCCTCAAGATAGGTTATAACTTCCACATTACCGAGCGTTTCTGCCTGATGCCGTCTATCGGTCTTTATGCAGCATACGGCTTCAGCGCAGGAAGTTCCTCGCTGGAAATTGTACAGCCCGATGGAGAAGGTGCACGCACGGAAACACACCAATGGAATCCGATGAAAGGATATTCGTACCCCGTCGAAGGAAGCCCGAACAATGCACATGCTCTTCTCACTCCTTTCCGCCACTGGGAATATGGAGGAACTGCCGGACTGAAAGCAATCATAGCCGAACATTACACCGTCAGTTTCAATTACATGGTAGGCATCAAACAGGTGCACGACCTGTTAGGATTGCGGAACTCTAATTTCCAACTGAATATCGGATACCGGTTTTAAACGGCATACCTTTTTGATGCGATAATGCCCAAGCGCAATCTGCACGCTCTCCACAGAAGAAACAGATTGCGCTGGCTTCGTATTTCAAAAAGACAACGATTCAAACATGCCTTTTGATGAACACAAGTGAGTTCGCCGTTTAACGATGCACATGAGTACAATAAAGAGCATTTCTTGAAAAGACAGATGGAAAACTGATAGAAAACATGAAGAAAAATGAAAAATTTCGGTGGAAAGTATTGCAGATTCAAAAAATAGTCATACCTTTGCAACGCATTTGAGAAACACAAGTGTAACAACCAATGGTTCCTTGGATGAGTGGCTTAGTCAGCGGTCTGCAAAACCGTGCACGGCGGTTCGAATCCGCCAGGAACCTCAAAGCATGAAGGTCGGCTGAATGTTCAGCCGGCCTTTTTTCGTTAACCGTAAAAGAAATAAAACCTAACCCTAAAAAACTATCGAGCATGAAAACATTCGTATGCGCCGTATGCCTGCTTCTTGCCGCCTGCTGCACCCTTTCCACTCATGCGCAAACACGCTATTCGCAACGCATGGCGGAATCACAAGGCAAACAATGGACACACGGCAAATCGTGGGACTACGTGAACGGGCTGGTAGCCAAGTCGCTCCTGAACCTTTGCGAGCAATACCAATATGCCGACTGGACTGCCAACTATTACCAATGGGCTAAAGAATATGCTGATAACGCCATCAATCCCGACGGCACCTTCAAGAACTTCAAGAAAGGAAACATTGACAACATCAATTCGGGCAAGGTGCTCTTCGCCCTTTACCGCCACGAAAAAGCCTTGGACGAGCAGAACGGCACGCACAATGCCGACCGCTACAAAAAGGCTGCCGACTGGCTTCGGAATTACCTGGTGAACGACTATTCGCGTATCCAGACAGGCGATGCCAAAGGTTGTTTCTTCCATAAAGATATCTATCCGGGACAGATGTGGCTGGACGGTCTCTATATGGGAGCCGCCTTCTATGCCGAATGGCAAGTCAACTTCGAGCCCGACAATACGAAAGCATGGACCGACATTGCGCACCAGTTCAAGACCATCGCCCACCATACCTACGATGCCGGCAAGCAATTGTATTATCACGCATGGTCTGCCAATCCCGAAGACGCCAACTCGTTCTGGGCAAACAAGACTGAACCTCACAAAGGATGTTCAAAAGAGTTTTGGGGACGGGGCATGGGCTGGTATTTCGCCGCACTGGTCGACGTGCTGGAAGTGATGCCCCAGTCGCACCCCGACTACAATGAGCTGAAGACCATCGTAAATACCGTAGCCAAGGGACTGGCACGCTGGCAAGACCGGGAGAGCGGCGTATGGTACCAATTGCTGCAATACGACGACTCGTTCGTAAGCCGATGCGGCATCGCCAATTACCTGGAGTCCTCGGCTTCGAGCATGTTTACCTACGCTTATCTGAAAGGCATCCGCCTCGGCATCCTGCCCGAAAGCTATAAGGACGTAGCCGAAAAGGCATACCAAGGATTGCTGAAAACCTTTGTCACCACCAACGAAGACGGCACCATCAACCTGAACCAAAGTTGCCGTTCGGCAGGATTGGGTCCGGCAAAAGATCCCTCGCGCGACGGTACACCCGACTATTACCTGTGCGGTAAAGACGTAACCATCGTGAACAATGAAGGCAAGGCCATCGGCCCTTTCATCATGGCTTGCCTGGAATACGAATTAGTGAAATAAGTTTATCATTTTTCACCACAGAGGACACAGAGCCTTTTAAATTTTTATGAATTCCGCAAAATGCCCATAGTATAAGAGGAAGTTAAAAGAAGTTATACCTTCGGCAGGAGTTAAAAGCCAATAGTCTTGCTATGGCTTCCATGAACTAATGTATTGGCTTCTAACTCCTTTTAACTCCCTGAAATAAATCCTTTTAACTCCTTGTTGGGAAAATACGGATATTCAATTATATTTTCCTGTGTGGTACCCTGTATCCTGTGGTGAACTTTTTATTTCCCAAAAAATCTTACACGGAGAGCAAATTCTTGGGAATATCCATTAGCCTACCGATAAAAATGCGTATTTTTGCCCGTTCAAACAATTCAAGAGACAAAAAAGATGAAATTCATTCATATTCTTTGCGTAGCGGCTGCGTTGTGGATAGGTAATCCCGTACTGAACGCACAGACCGCGGGGGATGCGGGATTTTTCCTGCATACCGTGGCACAGGGGCAAAGCTTATATTCTATTTCACGGATGTACAATGTGCCGGTAAGTGATATCGTGCGTCTGAATCCCGGAAGCGATCAGAAAATCCGCACGGGCGAAACGTTGAAAATCCCGCAAGCATCTGCTGCCAAGCAGGGACCGCAGTATCATACCATTCAGCGGGGGGAAACCCTGTATCAGCTGACTGTGAAATATGGGGTGACTGCGCAAGCCATTTGTGCTGCAAATCCTGGTCTGAGTGCCAGCAATTTCCGTGTGGGGCAGGTTATCGTGGTTCCGGTTCCTGATGAAAAGACAGAGGCACAACCTTCTTCTACTCTTGCAAAACAGGGTTCGGAACAGGCGAAAGACGAATGGAAGACAATGCACAAGGTGCAACGCCGTGAAACCATATTCAGCATCTGCCGCCAGTATGGCATCAGTGAAGAAGAATTGCTGGCGGCGAACCCTGAGCTGAAGAAAGGTAAGCTGAAACGGGGAACCTTTCTTTTTATCCCTTATCCAGAGGCGGAACGCCAGGCTATGGCAGAGGTGATAGAGGCGGCAAAACAGGCTGCTGCCGAGCCTACCAACGAGGAACTGTTCAGGCAAAATGCTGCTGAAAAGAAGCCTATTAATACGATTAAAGTGGCACTGGTGCTCCCTTTTTCGAAAGAGAACGGTGCACAGCGCGAGCCACAGACACGTATTGTGGAGTTTTACGAAGGTTTTCTGATGGCGGCAGACAGCCTGAAACGTCAGGGAGTGTCGATGGATATCTATGCCTACGATACCAAGGAGACTAAGGCAGGTGCCGAAAAAATTCTGGCAGACAGCCGGATGAAAGAGATGGATTTGATTGTGGGGCCGGTAAATGCCGCTTCGATTGCTCCCTTGACGGATTTTGCCCGGCAGAACAATATCCGGTTGGTGGTGCCGTTTGCTCCTAAGGTAGACCAGGTGTTCAACAATCCTTTGCTTTACCAGGTGAATACGCCACAATCGTATCTGTACTCGGAGGTATACGAACATTTTCTCCGTAAGTTCGGGCGGAGTAATGTGGTGTTCCTTGATGATGGTACGCCCGACCCTGAAAAAGCCGATTTCATTAAGGGAATGAAGGCGGAACTGAAGGATAACGGTGTGCGTTTTACCCAGATACGCCTGGAGGGGGAAATTGACCCTGCCCGGGTTATCAGTGCGATGGACACGCTGCAACAGAACATTTTCGTACCGCTTTCGGCACGCAGTACAGCGTTGACAAAACTGGTTCCTCATCTTACGCTGGTGCGCAAGGAACACCCGCATTTCGACATGCACCTCTTCGGTTATCCTGAATGGCAGACCTACACGCAGGATTTCCTTGCCAACTTTTACGAACTGGACACGTATTTTTATTCGTCGTTTTATACCAACAACCTGTTTCCAGCCGCCGTGGACTTCACACATGCCTACCGGCACTGGTATAGCAAGGATATGGCGAATATCTATCCCAAATACGGCATGCTGGGGTTTGACATCGGTTATTATTTCCTGAAAGGGCTTTCGCAGTATGGCAACAAATTGGAAGACAATCTGGACCGTATGAAGGTGGTACCGATACAGACCGGATTCAAGTTTGAGCGGGTCAATAACTGGGGCGGATTCATCAACCGCAAGATATTCTTCGTACATTTCTCGCAAAATTACGAACTGGTCAAACTTGATTTTGAATAAGTAAGTATGCAAAATGAAATGATATTATCAGAAACACAGATTTTCGCGGATTAACGCAGATTAAGAACAAGATAATTAGAATAATAATTCGCGAAAATCTGCGTTAATCTGCGTTTCTGAGCTGACACATTATATAAACTATTTGAATATCCGCAAACATCCCATGTAGGGGCAATTGGGTGGAATGCGGATATTAAAATAAACTAATTCTCAACATCTACTTATGATGAAAAGACTTTACATACTTATCATTACCGGACTATGCCTGTTGGGGGCATCTCCCGCCCAGGCGCAACTGCAAGACCAGCGGAGCAACCTCTCCATAGGCGTAAACGGCGGCGTCAATTTCAGCTCTATCAGTATCACGCCCAGTTTCAAGCAAGGCAAACAGGTAGGGCCGGCATTTGGACTGACCGTGCGTTATATCGGCGAAAAATATTTCAAGATGATATGCGGTATACAGGGAGAAGTGAATTTCTCGCAACGCGGATGGAAGGAAGTGATAGAAGATGGGACAGGCGATACATATCACCGCTCGATGAGCTACATCGAAATCCCCCTGCTCGCCCACCTGGCTTTCGGTAAGGACAAGGGGAACGGCGTGCGTTTCGTGCTCAACCTGGGACCGCAAGTGGGATACCTGATAGGGGAAAAAGAAACGATGAGCGATCCTTGGGACCCTTCGGGACGTACTCCCAACGAGCAATACGGCAAGATGGCAGACCGGAAGTTCGATTATGGCATTGTAGGCGGGGGCGGCATGGAGGTACGTACGGGTATCGGTCATTTTGTGCTGGAAGCCCGATATTACTTCGGCTTGTCGGATTTTTACAACAATTCAAAGAAGGACCCGTTTTCGCGCTCGGCACATTCGTACATCGGTGCCCGGCTGACTTATCTGTTTGACTTAAAGAAATAAGGGAATCAGGTATTAGGGGGTAGTTGACTAGGTACTAGGTAACTAGATTTTAGATACCATTAGTAAAACTATTCAGAACCTGGTCAACTAGTACCTGATACCTGGTCAACTAGTAAAAAACAAAAATATATGAAACTCATCTCTTGGAACGTAAACGGACTGCGGGCGTGCTGCGACAAAGGCTTCCGCGACGCATTCACTCAGTTAAATGCCGATTTCTTCTGCCTGCAGGAGACCAAAATGCAGGCAGGGCAGCTCGACCTGGCTTTCGACGGCTATACCTCGTATTGGAACTATGCCGAGAAGAAAGGCTATTCGGGCACCGCCATCTTTACCCGCCACCAGCCCCTGAACGTAAGCTACGGCATGGGCATCGACGAACACGACCGTGAAGGACGTGTCATCACCTTGGAAATGGAGAACTTCTATTTAGTAACGGTCTATACCCCCAACTCGCAGGACGGACTGAAGCGCCTGGACTACCGGATGACGTGGGAGGATGCCTTCCGCCGGTACCTCTTGGAACTTGACGCGAAGAAGCCCGTGCTGGTATGCGGCGACCTGAACGTGGCGCACAAGGAGATAGACCTGAAGAATCCGAAGACCAACCGCATGAACGCAGGCTTCACCGACCAGGAACGCGAGAAGTTCCAGACCCTGCTGGACGCGGGATTCATCGATACGTTCCGCTATTTCTATCCCGAACAGGAAGGCATTTACTCGTGGTGGTCGTACCGCTTCCGGGCACGCGAGAAGAACGCGGGGTGGCGCATTGATTATTTCCTCGCTTCGGCACGCCTTGCCGGCAAGCTGGAGAGCGCAGCCATCCATACCGAAATATTCGGTTCCGACCATTGTCCGGTAGAGGTGTGCGTAAGGATATGAAAAACGACGGCTTTACTTTCCGCAAGCGGATGAAGAGTTTCCGCTATGCATTCCGCGGGATATACCTGCTCGTCCGCTACGAACACAATGCGTGGATACATTGTGCCATCACCGCATGCGTGCTGGCGGCAGGCTTTCTTGCCGGATTATCGCGCACCGAATGGGTCGCCATCGTCCTGTGCATCGGCATGGTATTTGCCGCCGAAGCCCTCAATTCCTCCATCGAGGCGCTTGCCGACAGGGTATCTCCAGCATACGATGAAGCCATCAGGCGGACCAAAGACCTGGCCGCCGGAGCCGTATTGATTCTCGCCATCGCTTCCGCGGCAATCGGGCTTTTGATATTTATCCCCAAACTATACTGAACAGATGAAGCTGAAAGCATTTACACTATACATCCTGCTCCTCCTTACGCTTCCGCTTTCCGCCCAGCAAATCGAGGTCAGCGGTTCGCGCAAGGCGGTGCGCACGTCGGGCGATGTGGGAGCGGTATTGCTTCCCGTGGCAGGACTGACCGCCGTATTGATTCAAAAAGACTGGGAAGGGTTGAAACAAGGGGCATTCTCTGCCCTTGCCACGGCAGGCGTCACGTATGCCCTGAAGTACAGCATCAGGAAAGACCGCCCCGACCACAGCGACCGCCATTCGTTCCCCTCGATGCATACCGCCACATCGTTTGCCGCGGCGGCATTCATCCAAAGGCGGTACGGCTGGAAATGGGGGCTTCCGGCATACGTGCTGTCCACCTACGTGGGCTGGAGCCGGATATACGGCAAAAAGCATGACGGATGGGACGTACTTGCCGGAGCCGCCATCGGCGCCGGATGCTCGTACATCTTCACCCGCCCGTTTGCCCAAAAGCATCAGCTGACAATCAATCCCGTAGCCGGCGACGGATGTATGGGGATTTATGCTTCGATGAGGTTTTAAGGAGGGAGTTAGAAGGAGTTAGAAGGAGTTAGAAGCCAATAGTTTTTTGAATATCCGCATTTCACCCAATTGCTTTGTAGGGGCGTATCGCATACGCCTGAATACGTCAACTAATCCACGTGGATGTCTTCGGGGCGTATGCCATACGCCCCTACATGGGATGTTTGCGGATATTCAATTAGTTTTGTTGGTGGAAGCACTCGTGAAGGTATTGGCTTAACTTCTTCTAACTCCTTAACTCCTCTAACTCCTTAAATATTCAACAGAAATAATACAAGAACGTGGCGATGCCTTCCAAGGCTTTCTTCTTCTGTCCCTCGATTTCGATGAAGAACTTAATTTCGGCCTTTGCCGTGCCGCGCAAGTTGACCAGCGAATGGAGTTCAGCCGTCATGCGGATGCGTTGCCCCGACAATACAGCCTGGCCGAAACGCATCTTGTCCATCCCATAGTTTACCATCATCTTCAGGTTGTTCACTTCGATAATCTGATTCCAGAAATACGGAAGCAGGGAAAGGGTCAGATAACCGTGTACAATGGTGCTTTTGAAAGGGCTTTCCGTTTTCGCACGTTCCACGTCCACATGAATCCATTGATGATCCAGCGTAGCGTCGGCAAACTGGTTGATACGCTCTTGCGTCACTTCCAGCCAATCGGACACGCCGATTTGCTGGCCTAACAATCTCTCAAATTCTTCGTACGAATTAATTACTACTTTGCTCATACACCTTATGTTTAAAAACTTGTTATGAAGAACAAAGGTAAATAAAAAAACAGATAAGATTGCATGAGTTTAGAAGTATTTTGCCGATAAATGTCGGATTTTGTGGGCTTTTTGTCTGTTTGTAGCAAATAGTTGCTTGTGCCGGATTTTATTGCGGAGTCAAGTCGTACATGACTCCGAATTTCCAGTCAAGAATTTTTCGCAAACCAATTTTGTTTTACTATAAAATATATCCATAATAATATAAAGGTATATCCGAAAGGCTTGTTAACTTTGCAACCAAACTATAAAATGCGAATTGATATGAGTCAATCTACAATCCATAAACAGACGTTTCCCGTATTGGGTATGAGTTGCGCTGCTTGTGCCGCACGGGTGGACAAGACCCTGAACCGCCAGCCTGGCGTATGTGAAGCAAGTGTGAATTATGCAGCGGCTACGGCCACCATAACTTATGATGAAACGCAATGTTCGCCCGGACAGTTGAAGAAAGCTGTGCAAGATGCGGGTTATGACCTGGTGACTGATACGGAAAAGAATAGTGTTGAAGTGGCTGAAAATGCTCATACCGAGCGTTACAAGCATTTGCGCTTCCGTACCTTGTGTGCCATAGCCCTGGCTTTGCCTGTTGCTGTTATCGGCATGTTCTTCATGGATATGCCCTATGCCAACTGGATTATGTGGATTCTTTCCACACCCGTAATTTTCTGGATGGGGAGTGAGTTCTACATCAATGCCTGGAAGCAATTGAAACATCGTTCTGCCAATATGGACACGCTGGTGGCAAACAGCACCGGCATCGCTTACCTGTTCAGCCTGTTCAATCTGTTCTTTCCTGATTTCTGGTTAGAGCGTGGCGTGATGCCTCACGTCTATTTTGAGGCGTCAAGCGTGATTATTGCCTTTATCTTGCTGGGACGTATGCTGGAGGAACGTGCCAAGGGACAGACGTCCAACTCTATTAAGAAGCTGATGGGCTTGCAACCCCGTACCGTGACCCTCGTCCATGCCGACGGGACGATGCAGGTGGTTGGTATTGATGAGGTGAAGGCAGGGGATATGCTGGTGGTAAAACCGGGCGAACGTATCGCTGTAGACGGAAAGGTGACCGAAGGAAACTCGTATGTTGACGAGAGTATGCTAAGCGGCGAACCCGTGCCGGTGTGGAAAAAAGAAGCCGACAATGTCTATGCCGGAACCATCAATCAAAAGGGAAGTTTCCGTTTCCGTGCTGAAAAGGTGGGAGCCGATACGATGCTGGCACACATCATCCGTGCCGTGCAAGAGGCGCAGGGAAGCAAGGCACCGGTACAGAAGCTGGTTGATAAGATAGCTGGTATTTTTGTTCCTGCCATTATGGGGATAGCCCTGCTTACGTTTATTCTGTGGCTGGTATTGGGCGGGACAAATGGTTTTACCCACGGTTTGCTGTCTGCCGTAACGGTGCTGATTATCGCTTGTCCTTGTGCATTGGGGCTTGCCACTCCTACCGCCATTATGGTTGGTATAGGCAAGGGGGCTGAACAAGGCATTCTCATCAAAGATGCCGAGAGCCTGGAGGTAGCGAAAAAGATAGACACGATTGTGCTGGACAAGACCGGTACCATTACCGAAGGGAAACCCGTCGTAACCGATGCCGTATGGAATACGCAGGACAAATATCTGCAAGCCGTTTTCTATGCATTAGAAAGATGTTCCGAGCATCCGTTGGCAAATGCGGTTGTACAGTATGCGGAAAGTCTTGCTGATGCCGGAGCACGCATTGTTATCGAGCATGCGGAAAGTGTGACAGGACAGGGCATTAAAGGTACATCGGACGGCAAAGCTTATTATGTGGGTAATTCCCGCTTGCTGGCAGAACATCATATCCGTATTGCTGATGAATTACAGAAACAGGCGGATGTCTTTGCTTCCGAAGCCAAAACGGTTGTATGGTTTGCCGACGCCGAAGTAGCGTTGGGGGTATTTGCCATAGCCGACCGTATCAAGCCCACTTCGAAAGCTGCCGTCGAAAACCTGCAACGCCAAGGCATATCGGTAATGATGCTTACCGGTGACAATCGGGTGACGGCGCAAAGTATAGCCCGCCAGGTAGGTATCAATGATTTCCGTGCAGAGATGCTTCCGCAAGACAAGGCAGAGGTTATCAGGCATCTTCAGGCAGAAGGCAGGCACGTGGCGATGGTGGGCGATGGCATCAATGATAGTTCGGCACTGGCACATGCCGACCTCAGCATTGCGATGGGGCAAGGAAGCGATCTGGCGATGGATGTGGCAAAGATGACTTTGATTTCGTCCGACTTAGGTAAGATAAGCGATGCCATCCGGCTTTCGGTCTTCACCACCCGTACCATCCGCGAGAACCTGTTCTGGGCATTTATTTATAACCTGATAGGTGTGCCCATTGCTGCCGGTATCCTTTATCCGATAAATGGTTTTCTGCTCAATCCCATGCTGGCTGGGGCGGCAATGGCTATGAGTAGTGTTAGTGTAGTGACTAATAGCCTGCGCCTGCACCGCAAGCGCATCGGAAAACCGGTAGAGGCTGTATCTGTGGAGCCTGTTCCCGGGCAGGTCGTTTCGCATGCCTTAAGCCGTACCTATCGTGTAGAGGGAATGATGTGCAATCATTGCCGCACGTATGTGGAAAAGGCGTTGAATTCGATAGCAGGAGTAGAAGCACAGGTGACACTGGAACCTCCTGTCGCTACTCTTACTTATGCTGATGGCAAAGCATTGCCATTGGATGCTTTGCAACAGGTAATTACCGAAAAGGCTGGAGACTATACCATTAGCGAGGAATGAAAAAGGAGTTAACGCCTTTTAACTCCTTTATCCCCTGCAGAGGAGTATTTTGGAAAAATAAAAATCGTATCTTTGTCTCATTGTATAACATTAGGAAATGAAGATATGAAAAAGACTCTTGTAAGAAGTTTATTATACATTGTCCTGCTGGCTGGAATTGTTTCGTTTGCTTCGTGTAAGGACGATGATTATGGAGCTATTTTTTTGTCGCTTTCATCAGAGGCAGACTTGGATTTTACCGACAGTGTCCTGACGCTCAGCCCGTACAGCGCAGGGGCTACGTTTCATATTTCGGGTGGTGACGGGATGTATGTCATTACCAATCCCGATACCACTGTTATCGACTATCGGTATGATGGGAATGTATTGACCGTGATACCTGTAGGACTGGGCAGTGCCGAACTGAACATTACCGACCGGGCATGGAACCGGTATACCCTGCAGGTTACCGTGGCTTATCCCGAAACAACCTATACGATAAGCCGCATTGAAGGCGTGGTGCAAGGTGCAGAGCTTACACAAAGCCAGACACTTGCCATTCAACGTGATATTGAGAGCGCCCCGTTGGTGCAGGCAGGTGGAAAATATGTGTTCACCTATACCGATAAGGAGGCTGCGTCGGGTATTGTCACCATCTATCCTTCGGCTTCGACCAGTAATATGTTGCATGGTATCTTTACGCAGAAAGAGGATACGGATCAGACTCGGATACATATCGTACTGACCAACGGAAGTACTTATGAATTTATATTGGGTATGACTTCTGTACTATTACCCGGATATGATGACAGCCGGACGGAGACGAGTCCGGCGCGAGTCTTGATGCAGGATGTTACCGAGACCTACCGTTCACTGTATCCGGCATTGGAGAAAGCATATTGTGTGCAGCATATTCCTGGTGAAGCCCTCTGAACATGGCAGAACGCATCGAACTTCAGGCGTTTGATTTGTACCGGCGAATCGAACAGATACATCATAGACCTCCAGTTGCTCCCGAAAATATAAAGCCTAAATACGCCGCCCTTTACAAGGTGTTGGAGGAGGCTTGTTACGAGTTGACGCAAGGCATTACCCTTTCGTTTTCCAACTTGTTTTCCAGGCTGGACTATGTATGCAAGGAAAAGGGGATGACACCATCCGACCGTTATGCCGTCCAGACCATGCGCCGGAATGCTAAGGAAGCGATGCACAAGGGCTTCTCTCCCGATAAAGAAACCTATCTTTCCGATTTGCGTGCACTTTGCCGTTTTGTGTCGGTGGCGTTCGGTGAAGATATTCCGGTATCACTGATAGCAGACCTTCCTCATCAGAATCGTCCGTATCACGTCTCTTCTTTGAAGCATGTACCGTATGTGCGTGCGGTGGTCTCCAGCTGGACCGATGAACGTATTTATGCAGCTACCGATAACGGAGAAGACCCGTTTATCATCATCAATTACAGGGAAGGCGGATATAACGGTGATATGGCTTATTTGTCCGGGCTTCTGACTGAAAACATGCAGCTCAATCTGCTGGATGTACGCATCGACGAACATCACGAGTATGTTCCGAAACTGATTGTGGTACACCCTGATTACCTGATAGATATCAGTTCACTTGCCGTTTGCTTCCGTGAGTACGGGCATCATCCGCTCAATTATTTCATCAACAAAATCAGGCCGAAAGCCAATACATACCATATCCTGTTGGGAAACCTTGCCGGACAGTTTCTCGATGATTACATCAACGAGCAGGAGGATATTCCTGTCACTTATGCCCAAACGGTGAAGAAATTCTTCGCTACATCGGCATTGGAGTTCTGTACGTGTGAGATTCCCAATGATTTCCACTCCTTGGCACAGACACAGATGATGAACATACGTTCGTTTGTTCACGACCTTTTGCCGCATAACCTGGAAGCGTTCGAGCGGCGGGAGGCTTGGCTGGAAGCATCTTTCATTTGCGAAAGTCTCGGCCTTCAAGGGCGTGCCGACCTGTTGCAAAAGGACCTGAAGGTGCTTATCGAACAGAAATCGGGCAAACGGGATGAGTACAATCATCGTCATAAAGAAGACCATTATGTGCAGATGATGCTTTATCAGGGGGTACTGATGTACGGTTTCGGCAGGAGTGCCGATGATACGCAAACTCTTCTGTTGTATTCGAAATACCAGGACGGGCTGATGCTGGAACACTTTTCGGAAAGCTTGTTTCGCGAATGTATCCGTTTGCGCAATCAGATTGTGGCAAACGAAATGATATTGGCAAACGGGGGTATCGCTGCAATCATAGACCAACTGGATGTGGAGGTACTGAATGAGAAGAAAGACCACGGCAAGCTTTGGACCCGTTATCAGGAACCTGAATTGAGCAGTCTGATTCACCTCCTCAAGCAGGGAGACCCGTTGGAACAGGCTTATTTCCGCCGTTTTTTCACTTTTGTATCCAAGGAGCAATTGTTGGGAAAGACGGGAGGGAATACCGGTTCATCGCAAGGGTTTGCCGGTTTGTGGCATACGCCCCTTGCCGGGAAAATAGAGGCGGGTAACATCCTGTTGGGCTTGAAGATTCTTTCCCGCCGTCAGAGTGCACCAGGTAAAGGATACGATCGGATAGAATTGAGTGTTCCTCGGCAGGGAGATGATTTCCTTCCTAATTTCCGTACGGGGGATATAGTCGTGCTGTATGCTTATCGTGGTCAACCTGATGTGCGCCGGCATATCCTGCTGAAAGGTAATCTGGTAGAGATTTATCCCGACAGGATACTTGTCCAGTTACGTAACGGACAACAGAATCCCGACATCATCGGAACGGATACAGATACTTTTGCCATTGAGCACGATTTCTCGGATGCTTCTGCCGGCAATGCCATCCGTGGACTGTATGCTTTCCTTTCCGCTTCTACCGACCGAAAGAACTTATTGCTGGGCAGGCGTGTGCCCGGACGGGATACTTCACGTACATTGAACGGTTCGTACGGAAGGTTTGATGAACTGGTCTTGAAAGCAAAGCAATGCGATGATTATTTCCTGCTGGTTGGTCCACCGGGAACGGGCAAGACTTCGTGTGCCCTGCGCTATATGGTGGAAGAAGCATTGACCGACCCGGCGTGTTCTTTGTTGCTTTTGTCTTATACCAATCGTGCTGTAGATGAAATCTGCAATATGCTGACCAGTTCGGGCATTGCCGGACGGCATCCCTTTATCCGCATCGGGAACGAACTGGCCTGCGATAAGCGGTTTGTGCCTTATCTGTTGAATAATAGTCTTGCCGATTGTCCTAAACTGGCAGATATCCGTGGGAAGATACTCCGCACCCGTATTTTCGTGGGAACTACTACCGCCATTAACGGACGTCCTTACCTCTTCCAGTTAAAACGTTTCACCCTTGCTATCATCGATGAGGCTTCGCAGATATTGGAGCCCGACCTTATAGGCATTCTTTCTGCGCGTCACAAAGACGGGAATGCCATTGGCAAGTTTGTCCTGATAGGCGATTACAAGCAATTACCTGCCATTGCTTTGCAAAGCGAGGAAGAAGCCCGGGTGACTGACCCGTTGCTGCTGGAAATCGGATTGAATGATTGCCGTAATTCTTTGTTCGAGCGCTTGTACCGTGGGTGCAAACCAGAGTTTTGCAGTATTTTGCACAAGCAAGGACGGATGCATCCTTTAATTGCAGAGTTTCCTGACCATGCGTTTTATTCCCGCGAACAATTGGAACCGGTACCGCTTCCGCATCAGCAAGAAGCGTTGCCTTACGTCCTTCGTGAACCCGAAGACAACCTTGACCGGCTGATGTTGTACCGGCGTATGGTGTTCATTGCATCCGATACGCCGGCAGATACGGCTCATTCCGAAAAGAGTAATCTTTACGAAGCACGCATTGTCGCTACTTTGCTTTGTCGCATCTACCGGTTTATGGGAACGGCTTTTGATGCTGGCAAGACTGTAGGGGTTATTGTGCCTTATCGCAATCAGATAGCCATGATACGGCGGGAAGTGGCACACCTGGATATTCCTGAGCTGGAGAAAGTAACCATCGATACGGTAGAGCGTTATCAGGGAAGCCAGCGTGATGTCATTATCTATTCGTTTACCGTACGCGATTTCAATCAGCTAAACTTCTTGACTGCCAATACGTTTCGTGAAGGCGATGCGATAATCGACCGTAAGCTGAATGTGGCAATCACCCGTGCCCGTAAGCAACTTTTCCTGACCGGAAACCCACGAATATTGGGAGCAAGCCTTACGTTTTACAAGCTGATGGAGTATATCCGTATGCATAACGGTTATATCCACGTGCCACTCGACCGGTTTTGCCAAGGTGATTTCGAATTGCCTGACCTCAAATCGGGATGGGACTTGTGTTCTGATAATTATCCCTTGTCGCAGCCTTTTGGGCAAACATTCGATGCAGTAGTCGCAGATTTGTTTCCCAAGATACCTGTCAATGTCAACGATGATACACAGGTACGTGAACAGATAGCTTACGGACGTTGCGATTTTCAGTTTGCCGGGTATCCTGACCGGCTGGTACAACTGTATACCTATTATTATATGCGGCGCAGTTATTGTGCGGCCCGCGCTTTCTACGAACTGGTAGGAGGATGGCTTTTCCCTGCTGTCCGCAACGTGTCGGCAAGGGTGGTTTTTTGCGACCTTGCCTACGAGGGTGGAGCTTCGGGACTGGCATTTGCCGATGTGTGCAAACGTTTGCCGCACATCGACCTTGCCTATCTGGGGGTGTGTCCGGTAGAAGAAATGCTTGATATTGCGCGTCTGATGTTTCGTTCGGATGCTTACCGTCTGGTACAGACAAATTTCTATACTCAGGCAGAGAAAGTGCCTCCGGCTTTCTGGAAAATGCATGCAAAAGTATCGGAACTGATAGTTTTCAATGTGTCGAACCTGTTCGACCGCATTACGCCCGGAAAGGCACGCGGCTGGGCCGAATACCTGAACCGGTTGATTGCGGATTACCCGCTCAACCATTATGCCGTGTTTTATCGGGATGATACGGGTGAACGTGCCAACCGTCATTCTTACGATGTGTTCTGTGCACACCTTTCTCCGGCATTTGCCATGCTTAATGAACGTATGCCCCTGAATGGAGACTTTTATTATAACCGGCATGCCGAAGGTGTTCCTGTATCAGAATCTTTTATCTATGAAGTACGAACTACTTAACTTCTTGACTTTTATGAATCTACAGAATCAGAAACGTGCAGTCATTGTAGGAGCTACCTCCGGCATCGGATATGAAACCGCCTGTCTTTTGCTGAAAGAAGGCTGGATACTGGGCATAGCCGGACGTCGTGAAGGGTTGTTGAAGGCATTTCAGCGTAAGGCTCCTGCGCGCATTTATTACCGTGTAATAGACATCCGGAAAGAAAATGCCCCTATCGAACTGGAGGCGTTGATAACTGATTTAGGTGGTATGGACTTGTATCTGCATTGTTCCGGTATCGGACATCAGAATTACAACCTCGATGCCGATATCGAGACTGATACGGTACAGACCAATGTAGTAGGGTTCACCCGTATGGTAGATGCGGCATTCCGTTATTTCGGAAACCGGGGCGAAGGGCACATTGCTGTAATCAGCTCCATTGCCGGCACCAAGGGACTGGGCATCGCTCCTGCTTATTCGGCGACCAAAAGATATCAGAATACCTACATCGACGCCCTTGAACAGCTTGCCTGCATGCATGGCTGGACAGGTATATGTTTTACCGATATCCGTCCAGGGTTTGTCCAGACAGATTTGCTGAACGACGGAAAACATTATCCGTTCCTGATGCGTCCCGGTAAGGTGGCACGTTGCATTGTCCGTGCTATTCACCGCAAGCAGCGTATGGTAGTCATCGACTGGCGTTACCGTCTGCTGGTAGGAGCCTGGCGTTTGCTTCCCCGCTGGTTATGGAAACGTCTGCCGGTTAAGAATTAAGAAACGGTTTTGAATTCAGTTTCTGAATACGGTTGCGTTCTTATAGATTATGTGGTGAAAAAATCAGCGTATGTTGCTATCGAATGAAGATTTGCCCTATTTTTGCACCGTTATTTAGAAGAGATGATATGATGACGATAGACTTTACTTCGATTGCTGCCCTGTTGGCGGGTATATGTGTCGTATTCTTTGTGGTTCAAATGAGTGTGATGTGCGGCTTTTACAGCAGGATTCACCGCCATTTCCGGAAAGATGCTGGAACGGATCCCGTAGAATATCCTCCGCTTTCGGTGATTGTCGTGACCAAAGATACGGGCGAGCTGCTGCACGATAGCCTGACAGCTATTCTGGAACAGGACTATCCGGCATTTGAAGTGATTGTAGTGAACGATTTGTCGGCTGGTGAAGACGAACTGATATTGAAACGTCTGGCAAACATATATCCGAATTTGTATCATACGTTTATTCCAGAAACGGCACGTTATGTGAGCCGGAAGAAACTGGGAGTGGCGATGGGTATACGTGCCAGTCATTACGAATGGGTGGTAGTGACCAGTCCTTATGCCAGACCCGAAAGTAAGGAATGGCTGCGCAGCCTTGCCCGCGAGATGACACCCGAAACCGATATCGTGCTGGGTTACAGCAACTATGTGTACGGGAAAGGAATGTTTGCCTTGCGTGTCAGGACAGATGCTTTTTTCCGTTCGCTGCGTTACCTCGGCATGGCACTTGCCGGGCATCCTTATATGGGACTTGGGCATAATCTGGCATATCGCAAGCGTGCCTATCTGGAACACAAGGGCTTCAGCAGTCATTTGCAGTTGCAGCGTGGTGAAGACGATTTGCTGGTGAATGCCATTGCCGACAGGTATAACACACGGGTAGCACGGGGAAAGGAAAGCATTGTACGTCTGCCATTGCCTGTTTCCCGGAAAAGCTGGAGGGAAGAGATGTTGGGAAGCGTATTGACGGGACGTTTCTACCAGGGTGTGGCACCGTTGCTGAATGCGTTGGAAACGTGGACATGTTTCTTGTTTCACCTGGGATGTGCCGTTGCTTTTGCTGTAGGCCTGGTAAGCGGGCAATGGATATGGGCAGGTATGGCTGCAGGGCTGTGGCTGGTCCGTTTGCTGGCGGTGATGCATATATGGTATCATACAGCGTGGGATTTGGGCGAGAAGTTCGGCGTGTTTTTACCAATCTTCGATGTGCTGCGCCCGTGGTGGAGTCTGGCACACCATATCCGCTTCTGGTTTTGCCGGAAGGATGCTTTTCTCAGGAAATAGTTTTATTTTGAACACAGACCACACAGAATGTGCAGGGAGAGGCACTAGAATGATTAACGGTTGAATAGTTCGAAAGTGAATTTACATCCTACCGAAGTGAATTTGCCTTGCTCATTGCCTATGAAAATGCCGAAATCGAAGATGTGCGTGCCTATGCCATACCCTAATTCGATATAGGGGTTAAGGTGTGGCATAAAGAGGATGCCCCCATACAGCCGTTCTTTCTGGATGAAGGACAGCAGACTGCCTACCGGATAGAGTAGCAAGAACGGTGTTTCGTAAGTCATATTACCCCGGATGTAATGGCGTGAGGCATTGTACCAGCGTGAATCAAGCATCTGGAAGGTGCCGCCGATATCATCGTTCCAGCCTTGTGGCAGGTTGCGGTTGGCAAAATTGACATAATCTACAAAATACATGTCATCCTGGTTGGTAAAAAAACCTCCTCCTACGTGGTAGGCAATGGTATGCATACCCCGTATCCGGATTTTCTGTTCGGCAGAGAACTCGAAACGTTCGTAGGCTCCAGAGTTGTTCAGTACTTTGATGCCCCGTTCATAGTCGATAAGGAAAGTAGGATAGCGTGAACCTATATTTACTTTGCGGTTGCCGTTGGTATAATAATGGTACATGCATGGGGTCCATTCGATGCGCAGCCGGGGGGCGAAGCTATTGTAGCGTAACCTTACCCGCTGTGCCACTTCGGGAGTGCCGTTGACAGCATGACGCCAATGCATCGATACACCGGTCCATAACGTCAGCCCGTTAATGATTTCGATGTTGTGCGAAACGTTGAGATACACATCCTTGAAGTAATCCAGTTCCAGTCCGTCAAAGCTGAATGTACTGTCGGGCTGAGCCTGAAGTTGGTCGAGCACGATACTGCTGTAGATGCGGTTACCGTTTCCTACACTTACAGAAATGGCTCCGTGTTTTCGGGGATTGTAGACATATTCTCCGTCAAGTTTGGCATAAAATTCTTTTTTCGTGAAGTTATAGCCGATTTGCGGCACCAGATGAAGCAGCCGTCCGTTATGAAACAGTTTGTTGTATTTGAATTCTTGCCGGTAAGCGATTCCGTTACGGTGGCTATAGCTGATTAACAACGGGTTGATAAGCGGCGAACAGGAGATATTTCCTATTTTGTTGATGTCAATGTTATAGCTGCTTATCAAGGCATCGCCCATCTGCCCCAGAAGTACCAGATTTTTGCGGAGTTTGGTAGGAGGAGCTTTCAGTGTATCTTCCGGACTTATTCTACGGCGTTCGTTATAAGCTTGGTAAAGGCTGTCTTCCATATCGCTGAGTGGTAGCGGACGGATACGTGCGAAAGAATCACGGTCGTGCATGAGCCGGGTGGTGTCGCAGGTTAGTGTGTACGAGTCGGTCAGGTTATATCGCTGTTGGTCTTTTGTCAACCATTTGTCGGGCAGGTCCGACTTTTTATGAAATTTTACCTCTTCGTAATTGAGCCAGCCAGTACAATTCATTTCCAGATCGTTGCGCAGGAACTTGAAGCGGATGTCGAGGTTCATCATGTGTGGCAGGTACTTGGTTTCTGGCGTGTCGCCCATATACATGGTGATGTGGAAGGTTATCAGGTCATATTTCCCTTGAAAATCGAGGTAGCGGATGGTCCAGTCACTGGAAGAAATCCAGCACGACCCTTCCAATAGCTGGGTACTGGGATAGCGTGGGATGATACGCAGCTTGTAGATTTTTCCGTTACGGCGGTAGGCGACCGAGTCGAGCAGGTAATTGTAATGGATGCTTGATTCCTTGCTGAGTGGGGAAAGTACTTTGTCTTCCATGATGGAAGGAGCATAGAGGTTGAACTTCAGGAAGTCGGCTATATCGAAGAAACGACTTTCGCTTCCCGGAAACGTGCTCGACATCGACTGTACCTTCCGGTCGTAGATACTGGGAGCTGTATAGTGAAGCTTGCTGATGGACTCGTGGATGTATGTGTTCACTCCTTTCTCCAAACGGAACATCGAAGGGATGTACTTGATGATACGGTTTCGTTTGTGGATTTTCAGCAGGCCTTTCAAGTATAATTCAGCCTTGTATTCTTCCACTTCAGAGGCATAGAAGTTGGCGGCATTGAATATATGTGTCAGGATGGAATCGGGCACATCAGTCTTGTGAGGTAAAGATTTCTGAAACGAGCCTATCTCTCCCCGTGCCGGACATATTGCCAGTAAGAGCAGGACAATCCAGCATATAAAACCCTGTACAATTTTCATATTTGCCATTCTAAAGGCAAATATATAATAAATCCTCGTGTCACGGAGGCAATTTTTAGGGTTTGAAATAAAGATTTTCATTTTTTCTTACTACCTTTGTGCTCCACAACATCGTTTTATAGCACCTATGGTAAAGAAGGAACTGACAGAAGCCGAGATTGCCGAAAGTATCCCCGATTTATGGCAACCTCTTACAGAGGCGCAACGTGAATATCTTGCGCAAAACTTTACAATTCAAAAATACAAGAAAAATGAGGTTATTTATTGCGAAGGCGAAACTCCGCAGTATATGATGTGTCTGTTGAATGGCAAGGTAAAAATTTATAAGGACGGAGTAGGTGGGCGCAGCCAGATTATCCGGGTTGTGAAGAACAAGGAATATTTTGCCTATCGTGCCTATTTCGCGCATGAAAACTTTGTGACGGCGGCGGCGGCTTTCGAACCTTGTACGATGTGCCTGATTCCGATGGCTGTTATTGAAGAATTGGTGGTCCAAAATGCGGAGTTGGCGATGTATTTCATCCGTCAGCTGTCGAAAGATCTGGGTATTTCGGATGCGCGTACGGTAAACCTGACGCAAAAGCATATCCGTGGACGCCTTGCCGAATCGCTCTTGTTCCTGAAAGATACGTACGGATTGGAGGAAGACCAGTGTACGCTGAGTATTTATCTTTCGCGTGAAGACCTTGCCAATTTGTCGAATATGACGACATCGAATGCTATCCGTACTCTGTCGAACTTTGCCGCCGAGAAACTGATTATCATCGACGGGCGTAAAATCAAGATTGTGGACGAAGAAAAACTGAAGAAAATCAGTAAAATCGGATAACTCTCTCTTTAGGGGCACGATTGCCTCAAAAAACTTTCCCGCCACAGATTACACCGATTCCCATTCCATCGAACCTCCATCCAGACCGGTGCAATCCGTGGCTTTTCTTTTTTCCTGTCCGGTTGATCCGCACAGGCATATAGCTTCATTGGGCGCATCAGCCGGAAGCTTTTGGCAAGTCAGCTTGTTTTCAGCCTGGTTTTATTATACTGAAACTATAGTTTATATACCTTGAAACTCCAGTTTCAGTGCATTGAAACTGCTGATACTTATAATTCCTTCTGGAAAGCAATGTGCTAATTTATTTTCACATTAGCATATTGTTTATTGACCTATTCTTCTGTGGCACTCTGTGGTGAATAGTTATGTTTCATTAAAATCATAAATCTATACCGCATATAGTATAAGAAACTTTTTGGAAAAATTCAGAACAGTTTCTCATTTGTGCGCCATAACGAAATCGGTGATAATCTGGTAAAGCCGTTGCAGGTCGGTTTCCTCTCCGCATGCCGTTTCCAGCGGACAATATCCCGTTTGCTGGCGGTTGATGATGTGAGGCACTTCCTGTGCGCAAGACACTTTTACTCCATATTGTTCGAATAACTTTCGTGCGGGGGTGCTTAACACATCGGCATAGACTTCCGTCATTCCGCCCAATATCATCAGGGCGGCGGCTCCCTTGCCGATGACTTTGTCGGCTATGGTAGCACCTTGCATAAAAGCAGGGTCATTATTATATAAGGTATAAAGATCGGCTACGCCACGTTGCGTAAACGTGCGCGTCTCACCACGGTTGGCAATGACGCACGAATAACCTCCTGCATGGAGGAGGGAGATAAGTTGGTTCATCTTTTTAATTTACGATTTTGCGATTTACTATTTACGATTTATGCCAATCAGGAGTTAAGGAGTTAAAAGGAGTTATCACTCCGCTCCGCTTCGTTAGGAGTTAAGCCAATAGTTTTGTTGGTGGAAGCAGGAGTGAAGGTATTGGCTTAACTCCTTAACTCCTTAACTTCTTAACTCCCTCTAACTCCTGATTCACAATGTTTCCTGCTTCAATTTTTCCACATACTGGTCGATGCGTTGCATTTCGCGAGGGATATCGATGTATTGCGGGCAATGCGGATTGCATTGCTCGCACCCGATGCAGTGGGATGCCTGGCGCAATTTGGGCACGCTGCGGTCGTAGCCTATCAGGAAGGTGCGGCGTGCCTCGGCGTAGTTGGGGTCGAGCTTGCTTTGCGGCATATTGCCTTCGTTCACACATTTGTTGTAGTGGAGCAATACCCCCGGAATGTCGATGCCATAGGGGCAAGGCATGCAGTATTGGCAGTTGTTGCATGGGATGGTGGGGTATTTGAGCATCAGCTCGGCGGTGTCGAGGAGGAATTGTTGTTCTTCTTCGGTAAGCGGCACCAACGGAGAATAAGTACGGATGTTGTCTTGTAGGTGTTCCATGTAGGTCATGCCGCTCAATACGGTAAGAATCATGGGCGGGGTGCCGGCAAAGCGGAATGCCCACGAAGCGACGCTGTTTTCGGGGTTGCGTGTCTTCAGACGTGCTACGATGTGTTCGGGCACTTTCGACAAGCGTCCTCCCTGCAGGGGTTCCATGATAACCATCGGAATGTTCCGCTTGGAGATTTCGGCATACAGGTAGTCGGCGTTGACGTTTCTGCCCGATGCGTGCTTCCAGTCGGAATAGTTCAGCTGGATTTGGATGAAATCCCAGTGCACCTGCTCGTGGTATGCCAGTATCTTGTCGAACTCTTCCTTGCTTCCGTGAAATGACCAGCCGAGGTGACGGATGCGTCCTGCCTCACGTTCTTTTACCAGATAGTCCAGCAGTCCGTTGTCGATGAAGCGGTTCTGGAAGCTCCGCTTGCCGGTGTTGCCCAGCGAGTGGAGCAGGTAGTAGTCGATGTAGTCCGTCTGGAGCTTCTTCATCGAGTCGTGGTACATTTCTACGCTCGACTTGAAGTCCGTAAGGTCGAAGTTCGACATCTTGGTGGCGATGAAGTATTTTTCTCTCGGGTGTCGTTTCAGGGCGATGCCTGTCGAGGTTTCCGACCAGCCCTGCACATATACGGGTGCCGTATCGAAGTAATTCACTCCGTGTTCGATGGCGTAGTCTATCAGGCGGTTCACCTCTTCCTGGTCGATGACGTTTCCGCCTTTCTCGGGTGCGGGGAGCGTAGGCCAGCGCATACATCCGTAGCCCAGAATGGAGACTTGGTCTTTTGAAGGCGGGAAGTTGCGGTAAGTCATCTTGCCTGTTGGCACAGGGCTTTGTGCAGATGTCTCGGCTGATTCTTTGGGGGAGCATCCCGTCAGGGCTGCGGCGGTACCGGCGGTGCTGATGCCTACTATTTTCAGGAAATCCCTGCGGTTCATGCGGTTATCTTGTTTGTTCATAATAGCAGTGTAATTTATTGATGTAATTTTTCACCACAGATTACACGGATTTAAATAATTGATTTAATCTGTGTAATCTGTGGTGCATGTTTTAAATGATTCGGTGAACTTCGTGGCCTTCTACGTAGATGGCACTGAGCGGGCGTGCCGGACACAGGTTCTCACAGGCTCCACATCCGATGCACTTCTCGGTGTCTATCGCTGGAATCTTGAGCGACTCGGGATCAGACGGGTCGGAAGGAATCATCAGAATAGCTCCTGTGGGGCAATGGCGTGCACAGTTTCCACATGCTTGTCCATCGGTGAGCGGGATGCAGCGTTCTTTCACCCATACGGCATGGCCTATCTGGATGGCAGACTTTTCGGCTTTATCTATCAGGTGAATGGCACCCGTCGGACAGACTTCCGAACATTTCGTGCATTCGGGGCGGCAATAACCGCGTTCGTACGATGCGGTAGGTTGCATGAACGTGTCAAGCGAAGAAGAAGGACGGAGCACTTCGTTGGGGCAGACCGATACGCAAAGCTGGCAAGCGGTGCAATGTTGCTGCATATTACGTGCGCTCTGCGAACCCGGAGGAGTAATCGGAGTCTGGCGTTTCGGTGCCTGCTTGTCGATGATGTCAGCAAGCCCGCCGTCCAGTTTGACGATTTCGGCTTTCTTTACAGCCTGTGCCTTGGCTGCGGAGGCAAGGAGCAACAACGACCCTGCCAGTACCTCACGCCGTCCCTTATCCTTGGGTTGCGAAGTAGGTTGTGACGGAGTGGCTTCTTTCTTTCCGTAGGCAAAACGATAGTGGATGGCATCGTGCTTGCATTGCTTCAGGCAGTCGAAGCAAGTCACGCACCGGCTATGGTCTACAGCTGCGTTCGGAATATCAATGCAAGCTGCCTTGCAACGGCGTGCGCACAAGTTGCATTTCCTGCATTTCTCTTTATCGATTTCGATGCGGAATAACGAAAATTTAGAGATAACCCCCAACACGGTTCCTACGGGGCAGACGGTATTGCAATACGTACGTCCGTTCCGCCACGCCAATACACCTATTATTATAAAGGTAAGCAGGGCGATGAGGAATGTCGGAAGGCTCTTCAGCCACACCTCGGTTTCATAGAAAGCGTAGCTGTCGGCACGTTCTGCAAAATAGGCCAGCAGGTTGTTTCCCCACTGGTAAACGGGAGCAAACAGGTTGTTGGCGATTCTTCCGTAGGCGCTATAAGGGGCAACCAGTGCGGCAATCGAAGTGAGTCCGCCTGCCATCAACGCCAAGAACACGACCAATACGCTATAACGCAACACGTTTTTCGCTTTCGAATACGTATAAGGAAGTTTTTTCTTCCCTCGTCCTATCCGCGCCACGATGTCTTGAAAGACTCCCAACGGGCAGATAACGGAACAGTAAATGCGTCCGCATACGAAAGTAAGCACTATAAGAAGGAGCACAACGCCGGCATTGAGTGCCAATACAGCCGGCAAGAACTGAATCTTAGCCATCCATCCGAACCATGCATGCAATGTCCCTGTAAAGTCGAGGAACAAAAGCGTGACGATGCAAAAGAATAGGAAAGCTATTACTTGTCTGATTTTTTGCAACATAATGAGTGGTCTTTTGTTATTTCATGTCACAAAATTAGAAGTAAATGTTTTTTATGGTATCAGGCAGATAACAAAACTTTCTTAATGCCGATAATTTATATCAGGTCTAAGTTTATTCTTAATTTGTCATGCTAGATTTTGTCACGCTGGATTTGTAATCCAGCGTAATGAAAGGCACAGAGGCACACAGAAAAAAATAAAATTTGAATATCCGCATTTCACCCAATTGCCTTGTAGGGGCGTATCGCATACGCCCGAATACGTCAACTAATCCACGTGGATGTCTTCAGGGCGTATGCGATACGCCCCTACATGGGATGTTTGCGGATATTCAATAAATAAAAACTCTGTGTGCCTCTGTGGTGAAATATCAGAGCTTGCCGATACGCCGGATGGCTTCCTCGCAATCCTCGCGCTTGCCGAAGGCGGTGAGGCGCAGGTAGCCTTCGCCGCTGGGGCCGAAGCCTACGCCGGGCGTGCTGACGATGTGGGCACGGTAAAGCAGCTCGTCGAAGAACTTCCACGAGGTCATCCCTTCGGGAGCCTGCACCCACAGATAAGGCGCGTTTATGCCTCCGAACACCCGGTAGCCGGCACGGGTCAGACCTTCGCGCATCGTACGGGCGTTTTCCATATAGTAGGCGATGGTTTCCTTCACCTGTGCCCTGCCTTCGGGCGAATAGACCGCCTCGGCACCACGCTGGGTGATGTAGCTGGTGCCGTTGAACTTGGTGCACTGGCGCCGGTTCCACAAGGGATTGAGCGGGACGCGCTCGTCATCGAGGGTAGCGGCGGTCACTTCCTTGGGCACCACGGTATAGCCGCAACGCACGCCCGTAAAGCCGGCGGTTTTCGAGAAGCTGCGTATCTCGATGGCTACTTTTTTCGCCCCGCGTATCTCGTAGATGGAATGGGGAACATCGTCATCGTGGATGTAAGCCTCGTAGGCGGCATCGAAGATGATGAGCGTATCGTTAGCCAGCGCATAGTCGACCCATTGCTTCAGCTGGTCACGCGTGAGCGTGGTGCCTGTAGGGTTATTGGGATAGCACAGGTAGATCAGGTCGATGCGGTGGTCGGGGATGGCAGGGACAAAGCCGTTTGCGGCGGTGCAGGGCAGGTAAGTAATGTTGCTCCAGCGTCCGTCTTCGCCCAGCGTACCGGCACGCCCGCACATCACGTTGCTGTCGATATAGGCAGGATAGACCGGATCGGTGATGCCCATACTGTTATCCCAACGCAAGAGTTCGCCGATATTGCCCGTGTCGCTCTTCGCCCCGTCGCTGATGAATACTTCGGAGGGGCTGAGCTGGATGCCGCGCGGCGCGAAGTCGTGCTTGATGATGGTTTCTATCAGGAAATCGTATCCCTGCTCGGGACCGTAGCCGTGGAAGGTCGCGGATGATGCCATTTCGTCCACGGCGCGGTGCATTGCCTCGATGGATGCCTGCGGCAGGGGACGGGTCACGTCGCCGATGCCCAGGCGGATGATTGGTTCACCCGGATGGGTTACTTGATAAGCCTTTACTTTTTTCGCTATATCGGAGAAGAGGTAGCTCCCCTTCAGTTTCAGGAAATGTTCGTTGAGTAGTGCCATATTGAGTTTTTGAGTTATCTCACCACAGATTACACAGATTATTAAAATAAATTCTTCTGTGTTTCTGTGGTTCTGTGTTCAATAAAAATCTGTGTAATCTGTGGTGAAGCAGATTCACACGGTTATCACACCGTCGAATACTTTCTCGGCGGGGCCGGTCATGAAGAGGCGGGTGCCTTCGCCTGCCCAGCGGATGCGGAGCGTGCCCCCGTCCATGATGATGTCCGATTCTCCGGGGCAACGGTGGGTGTATGCCGATGCCACGGCGGTGGCGCACGCTCCGGTGCCGCATGCCATCGTGATGCCCGAACCGCGTTCCCATACACGCATGCGGACACGGCCGGGAGCCAATACCTGCGCGAACTCCACGTTCACACGGTCGGGGAAGAGCGGATGATGTTCCAGCACCGGTCCCACACGGGGCAAATCCACCTGCTCCATATCGTCTACAAAAATCACCAGATGCGGGTTGCCCATCGATACGGCAATGCCTTCGCGATAAGGATACCCCTCGCCCAAATCGACGGGATGAATATCCGCCGGGATGCCCATATCCACCGTTACGGCATCCACCTTGCCGTCCTCCACATGCAGGCGGAGGGTCTTGATGCCCGAAAGCGTGTCGAGAGTCACTTCGGTCTTACGGGTCAGACCGTACTCGTACACATACTTTCCGATGCAGCGGCTGGCGTTGCCGCACATCTTGGCTTCCGAACCGTCAGCGTTGAAGATGCGCATGCTGAAATCCGCCTTGCCGGACGAGCCTATCAGCACCAGCCCGTCGCTTCCGATGCCCGTATGGGGGCGGCTCCACGCCACCGCCAGCTCTTCGGGATTCGGCAGGGGATATATCAGGGTGTTGACGTAGATGTAGTCGTTGCCTGCCCCTTGCATTTTGGTAAATTCTATCTTCATCAGTTAATAATTAATAGTTAATAATTAATAATGCCAATCAGGAGTTAAAAGGGAGTTATCACTCCGCTACGCTCCGTTAGGAGTTAAGCCAATAGTTTTGTTGGTGGAAGCATTAGTAAAAGTATTGACTTAGAAGCTGTTTTGAATTTCTCCAAAAAGTTTTTCTTGTCTTGATGTATCCGTTTTCGTGTGTGCTTTGGGCGATTTTTTGGTCTTTTTCGCTCCTGTTCTTCGTCAGATAGCCCGCTATCTTCCTCATCACAGAAGCGAAAATGCCTCAAAAACTCATCCCAAATCATCGCACGATAAATTCAAAACAGCTTCTTAACTCCTTAACTTCTTAACTCCTGTGAAACTTTGGCGTATGCCTCCTCGTGCACCCCTGCTACGGCGCGTCCGCTCGGCTCGTTCATGTTCTTGAAAGCCTCGTCCCAGGCAAGCGCCTCGGCGGTGGAGCAAGCCACGCTGGGCACGCTGGGCACGCTTCGGGCGGCGCTCTCGCTGGGGAAATATTCCTCGAAGATGCTGCGATAATAATACTCTTCCTTGTTCATCGGAGTGTTGACGGGGAAACGCTCGGCGGCATGTGCCATCTGTTCGTCGCTTACGGCTTGCGAAGTGACGGCTTTCAGCGTATCTATCCAGCTGTAGCCCACCCCGTCGCTGAACTGCTCTTTCTGGCGCCATGCCACTCCTTCCGGGAGCATATCCTGAAATGCCTCGCGCACGATTTTCTTTTCGATGGTCTTTCCGGGGCACATCTTGGCGGCAGGGTTGAGCCGCATCGCCACGTCGAGGAACTCCTTGTCGAGGAAAGGCACGCGCCCTTCCACGCCCCATGCCGCGAGCGACTTGTTGGCACGCAGGCAATCGTAAAGGTAGAGCTTGGAGAGCTTGCGGAGGGTTTCTTCGTGGAACGCACGCGCATCGGGCGCCTTGTGGAAGTAAAGGTATCCGCCGAACACTTCATCGGCTCCTTCGCCGCTCAGCACCATCTTGATACCCATGCTCTTGATGACGCGTGCCAGAAGATACATCGGCGTAGAGGCGCGCACGGTGGTTACGTCGTAGGTCTCGATGAAATAAATCACATCGCGCACGGCGTCCAGCCCCTCCTGAATGGTGTAGTTGATTTCGTGGTGCACGGTGCCGATGTGGTCTGCCACCTCGCGTGCCTTCGCCAGGTCGGGCGCACCTTTCAGCCCCACGGCGAACGAGTGCAGCTGAGGCCACCATGCCTCCTGTTTCCCGTTGCTTTCCACACGGTGGGAAGCGTATTTCTTGGCAACGGCGGAAATGACCGAGCTGTCCAGCCCTCCCGAAAGCAGCACACCGTAGGGCACGTCGCTCATCAGCTGGCGGCGTACGGCGGCTTCGAGTGCCTCACGCAGTTCTTCCACGGATGCCGGATTATCCTTTACGGCATCGTACGACATCCAGTCGCGGGTGTACCAGCGCGTCATCTTTCCCTCCTTGCTATCGTAATAGTGTCCGGGCAGGAAAGGTTCGTAGCGGTCGCAAAAACCTTCGAGTGCCTTCAGTTCGCTGGCACAATACACCTTGCCGTCGGCATCATAGCCGATGTAAAGGGGGATGACGCCGATGGGGTCACGGGCAATAAGGAAGGTGTCCTGCTCTTCGTCGTAGAGGGCGAAGGCGAAAATGCCGTTCAGTTCTTCCAGGAAATGGATGCCCTTGTCGCGGTAGAGGGCGAGAATCACCTCGCAATCACTTCCCGTCTGGAACTGGTACTTGCCCGCATACCGCTTGCGGATGTCCAGGTGGTTATAGATTTCGCCGTTTACGGCAAGTATTTGTTTATGGTCGGGCGAGAAAAGGGGTTGCTTTCCGCTTTGGGGGTCGACAATGGACAAACGCTCGTGGGCAAGGATAGCGGTCCGCCCGCAATAGATTCCGCTCCAGTCGGGTCCGCGGTGACGTATTTTCTTTGCCATGGCAAGTGCCTTGTCGCGGAGCGGTTTGGTTTGTTCCTTGATATTGAATATGCTGACTATTCCACACATAAGTTTGTGAGTTTTTAAGTTTGTGAGTTTTTGGGGGTTGAGGTTGAAACACAGATTTTCGCAGATTAACACAGATTATTTTGATTTACTATTTTTCGATTTACGAAGTACGATTTAATGCCCAATAGTAGATAGTAAATTGTCAAATCGTAAATTAAAATAATCTGCGTTTCAATGCATCCTTAATTTTTAGGTGAAAGGAAACGGTCGATGCTTTCGGCGGCTTTCCGTCCTCCGGCGATGCATTTCACTACGAGGCTGGCGCCGGTAGCGGCATCCCCTGCCAGGAAAGCATTCGGGGGAAGCTGGGGAGCTTCCGGCTTCAGGAATCCCATGGCGAGCAATACCAAGTCTGCCTTGATGACTTCCTTCTTGCCGGTGGGTTTCATTACAGGGCGTCCTCCGCCTTCCGCAGGCACCCATTCCACTTCTTCCACTTCCACACCACACACGTGCCCGTTTTTCCCGATGAATTTAGTGGACGACAAACTCCAGCGGCGTGTGCATCCTTCTTCGTGGCTGCTGCTGGTTTTCAGCACTACGGGCCATTGGGGCCAAGGCGTGGCTGGATTATCTCCTACGGGCGGCTTGGGCATAATCTCGATTTGTGTCACGCTTGCCGCTCCTTGGCGGTTGCTTGTGCCGATGCAATCACTTCCGGTATCGCCTCCGCCTATCACCAGCACGTGTTTGCCTCGGGCATCGATGCGCTCTTCTTTCGTGAAGGTCTGTCCGGCAAGTACCCGGTTTTGTTGTGCCAGCATCTCCATTGCGAAATGGATGCCTTTCAGGTCTCGTCCGGGGATGGCGAGGTCGCGTGCCTGGGGGGTGCCGGTGCATACGCAATAAGCGTCGAAGCCTTCGGGCAGCTTCTGCACGTTGATTTCAGTATTGGGCTTGAACGTCACCCCTTCTGCTTCCATCAGCCTGATGCGCCGGTCGATGATGTTCTTTCCCAGTTTGAAGTTGGGGATGCCGAAGCGTAGCAATCCGCCGATGTATTCCAACTTCTCGAATACGGTTACTTCATATCCTTTCTTGTTCAGCTGGTTGGCGGCGGCAAGCCCGGCAGGTCCCGACCCGATAACCGCCACTTTCTTCCCGTTGCGCGGATAGTGTTTCGGCTTGATGTAGCCTTCGCGGAACGCCGCTTCGATGATGGCGGCTTCATCTTCGCGGATGGTGACCGGCGCATGAATACTCAGTTGCAGCACGCAGCTCTTCTCGCACAAGGCGGGGCAGATGCGTCCGGTAAACTCCGGAAAGTCATTGGTGCGGCTCAGTATCTGGAAGGCTTCTTCCCACTTGCCTTTATACATTGCGTCCTGAAATTCGGGCGGACGGTTGCCCAGCGGGCATGCCCAATGGCAGAAGGGTACGCCGCAATCCATACAGCGCGAGGCTTGCAATTTGCGGTCGCTGGTATTGAGTGTCTGTTCTACTTCACTGAAGTCAGTAATCCGTTCGTGTATCGGCCGGTAGCCGGCTTCCTGACGGGGTATGGTTAAGAATGCTTTAGGATTTCCCATAATATATTAAATGAAGAATTAAGAATGAGGAATGAAGAATCAGGAACGAGGAATGAAGAGTGACATCTGCCCATTCTTCATTCTTAATTCTTCATTCTTAATTTATATTTAGTAGTCTCTTTGCACTTCGGCAATCTTTTGCTGGAGTTTGCGCATCTGCTCTTCGGCAAGCACCTTCTTGTATTCAATCGGCGTCACCTGAATGAACTCGTCTACGTAACGGCTCCAGTTGTCGAGCATGGTGCGTGCCAATTGCGACCCCGTGTAGAGGTAATGCTGGCGTACCAGTTCGTGCAGTTCCTTGCGGGCGGTGGAGTCTTCCAGCAAGGAGAGTTCCACCATTTCCATGTTGCAGAAATAGTCGAAGTTGTGGTTCTTGTCCCACACGTAAGCCACGCCTCCGCTCATACCGGCGGCAAAGTTACGTCCGGTTTCTCCCAATACGACCACCCGACCGCCGGTCATGTATTCGCAACAATGGTCGCCCACGCCTTCTACTACGGCTATGGCACCCGAATTGCGCACTGCAAACCGTTCTCCGGCACGTCCGTTAATATACACTTCGCCGCTTGTAGCACCATAGAGCAGGGTATTGCCCACGATGGTATTCTTCTCGGCATCGAAATTGCTCCGTACAGGAGGCTGTACTGAAATGTGGCCTCCGCTCAAGCCCTTGCCCAAATAATCGTTGGCTTCCCCTTCCAGCTTGAAGCTGATGCCGTGGGTCAGGAAAGCGCCGAAACTCTGTCCTGCCGAGCCTTTGAACTTCACATTGATGGTCTGGTCGGGCAAGCCTGCCTCACCGTATTTCAACGCTACGGCTCCCGAAAGCATCGTGCCTACTGCACGGTCGGTATTGGCAATGGCATATTCCAGCGATACTTCTTTCTTGCTCTCCAACGCCTCACGGGCAGCGGCAAGCATCGCTACGTCTTTCACATTATCTATATCGTGCTTTTGTGTAGTGACATTGTGCAGTGCCGACCCGTTGTTCACCTGATGCAGGATGCGGCCGAAGTCGAGCAGGGCTGCCTTGCTTCCCATTTGACGGGGCTTGATTTCGATGAGGTCGGTACGTCCTACAATGTCATCGAGGTGCTTGAAGCCCATTTCGGCAAGATACTCGCGCACCTCCTGTGCCAGGAAGCGGAAGAAATTGACTACATATTCGTATTTCCCGCGGAAATGGTCGCGTAACTCCGGATTCTGGGTAGCTACGCCCACGGGGCACGTGTTGGCATGGCACTTACGCATCATCACACATCCCAAGACAATCAGTGCCGCCGTACCGAAACCGAACTCTTCGGCTCCCAGCAATGCCATGCTGATAACATCCCGTCCGGTCTTCAGTTGTCCGTCGGTCTGCAGGCGTACCTGTCCGCGCAAGCCGTTCAGCACCAGTGTCTGCTGAGTCTCGCTCAACCCTATTTCGGGCGGGATGCCCGCATAGCGCATTGATGAGGCGGGCGAAGCCCCTGTGCCTCCTTCGGCTCCCGAAATCACAATCAGGTCGGCTTTCGCCTTCGCTACGCCGGCGGCTATGGTCCCGATGCCGCTCTCTGCCACCAGTTTCACGCTGATTTGGGCTTTCGGATTCACGTTCTTCAAGTCAAAGATGAGCTGAGCCAAATCCTCGATGGAGTAGATATCGTGATGGGGCGGAGGTGAAATCAATGAGATGCCCGGAATGGAATGGCGCGTACGGGCGATGACCTCGTTCACCTTGAAGCCCGGAAGCTGTCCGCCTTCACCGGGCTTGGCTCCCTGTGCCACCTTGATTTGTATCTCTTCGGCATTCACCAGGTATTCGGCGGTCACTCCGAAACGTCCCGATGCCACCTGCTTGGTCTTGCTACAGAGCGAGATGCCGTCGAACGTGTCGTGAAAGCGGTCCGAATCCTCGCCTCCTTCGCCCGTATTGCTCCGTGTGCCCAGCTTGTTCATCGCAAGCGTCATTGCCTCGTGGGCTTCCTTGCTGATGGCGCCGAACGACATGGCTCCCGTCACGAAATGTTTCACTATATCCTCTACCGGCTCCACTTCTTCTACCGGAATGGGGTTGCGCTTGAAGGAGAAGAAGTCGCGCAAGAAAATGGGATGCTCTTTCTCGTCCGCCTTGCGGGTGTATTCCTTGAACTTGGCATAGCTTCCCGTACGTGTGGCGAGCTGAAGGGCACTGATGGTTTCAGGGTTCCAGGCATGTTTCTCTCCGTCTTTCCGGTAAGAGAACTGTCCGATATGCGGCAATAAAGGCTCTACTTCATCCGGCATGAACCCGTTGTCGTGGAACGTGATATAGTCTTTGGCTATCTCTTCCAGTCGGATGCCTCCCACCGAAGACGTTCCGGTGCCGAAATAAGCCTTCAGCAATTCTTCACTCAGCCCGACGGCTTCGAATATCTTGGCGCCGCGGTACGAACGGATGGTACTGATGCCCATCTTGCTCATCACCTTATACAATCCCTTGCAGATAGCCTTGATGTAGTTCTTTTCCGCGGTTTCATAGTTCATTTGGATTTCGTTGCGTTTCACCAGTTCGTCCAATACCGCAAATGCCATGTACGGATTGAAGGCACTTGCCCCGTATCCCAGAAGCAGGGCGGCATGCATCACCTCGCGCACCTCTCCGCTTTCTACAATCAGCGCGGTCTGTACACGTTTCTGCACGCTGATAAGGTGATGGTGCACGGCACTTACGGCAAGCAGGGACGGGATGGCGGCGTGTTCCGTATCGATGCCTCTATCCGACAGGATGATATAGTTTACGCCATCATCTACCGATTGTTCGGCTTTCTTGCACAACTGGGTCAGGGCTTCCTGCAATCCTGCCTTCCCTTTGCTGACTTCGAAGAGCGCAGGAAGCTTCACGGTATTGAAGCCCTTATAGCGGATGTTGCAGAGAATGTCCAGTTCGGTATTGGTAAGGATGGGATGCGGAAGGCGCACCATCTTGCAATGGCTTTCGCTGGGCAAGAGGATGTTGGTGCCCACCGCCCCGATGTATTCGGTGAGCGACATCACCAGTTCCTCGCGTATCGGGTCGATAGCAGGGTTGGTCACTTGTGCGAACTGCTGGCGGAAATAGTTGAATAGCAACTGAGGCATGTCGCTCAGCACCGCCAGCGGGGTATCGTTTCCCATGGATGCCGTAGGTTCGGCACCGTTGGTGCACATCGGTGTCAGCGTGCGTTCGATGTCCTCGCGCGTGAAACCGAAGGCACGGAGCTTACGCTCGAAATCGGGCACGGTATTTTCCACCTTCCGCCCGCTCTTCAGGGTGTTCAGCTCGATGCGGTTGGCAGAAAGCCATTGGCGGTACGGGCGTGCCGATGCAAGCTGTTCTTTCAATTCCCCGTCGTAATAGATTTTGCCTTCCTGGGTATCGATAAGCAATATCTTTCCCGGCTGGAGGCGTCCTTTTTCCTTGATGGTTTCCGGCTCAAAGCTGATGACACCAGCCTCGCTTGCCACCACCATCATGTCATTTTTCGTAATGAGGTAGCGTGCCGGACGCAAGCCGTTACGGTCCAACATACCTCCGGCATACCTTCCGTCGCTGAAAAGCAGGGCGGCAGGTCCGTCCCACGGTTCCATCAGGATGGAATGGTATTCGTAGAATGCTTTCAGGTCTTCGCTGATAGGATTTTTGTCGTTGAACGATTCGGGCACCAGCATCGCCATGGCATGAGGCAGGCTCAAGCCCGACATCACGAAAAACTCCAATACATTGTCCAGCGAGGCGCTATCGCTCATGCCCGGCTGGATGATGGGACGGATATCCTTTACATTGCCCAGAGTAGGCGTAGAAAGCACACTTTCCCGGGCTTCCATCCATGCACGGTTTCCCCGGATGGTATTGATTTCACCGTTATGCGCCAAGAGGCGGAAAGGCTGGGCAAGGCTCCACGTGGGGAAGGTGTTGGTGCTGAAGCGGGAATGCACGATGGCAAGCCCGCTGGTGAAGTAAGGTTGTGTCAGGTCCTGGAAATACTCGCGTACTTGCACCGACGAGAGCATACCTTTATAAATAATGTTCTTGCTGGACAATGACACTATGTAGAAGTCTTTGTGTTGTATCCGCTTCTCGATTTTCTTGCGTATGATATACAAGGTACGTTCCAGGTTTTCCACGTCCGTGGCACCGGTGATGAACACTTGCTTGATAGCCGGCTCCGTCTCCTGTGCGCTTTGCCCCAGAATGGAAGAGTTGACCGGTACGCTCCGCAGGTGCATCAGGGTAAGCCCTTCACGCTCTATTTCCTCTATCATGATGCTCAGGATGCGTGCCTGTTCCTGCTCGTCCTTGGGCAGGAAGACCAACCCTGTGCCGTACTTTCCTTTTTCAGGCACCGGTATGCCTTGCAACAAGATAAACTCATGAGGAATCTGTACCATGATGCCGGCACCGTCTCCGGTCTTGTTGTCGGCACCTTCCGCCCCGCGGTGTTTCATATTCTCCAGCACTTTCAGTGCCGAGTCCACCAGTTCGTGCGACTTGTTGCCATGAATGTCTACAATCATTCCCACACCGCAAGCATCGTGCTCGTATGCAGCATCGTATAATCCCGTTTGTTGTACGTCTGTAGCTGCGCTGCTCTCCATTCTGATAAAAGTTTCCTCTTTCATTGGTGTTTGCTTTCTTTTTACTACTGTTTAGTTGTTTGCATCTATCTCTTTGCTCGCAAAGATACAGATACTACGTTCATCGTGTACACCTACAGACCGTTTTTGTTTCAAGAAATATCAAGTGCCCGCCGCTGTACTTTCAATCTGCTCGAATAACCCTTGCCAATCAAACATATCATAAGAAAAACAAATTGTTTTAATTACAATATAAAAGAATAAGGCTTTTTATAGCTCAACATTCCATCGGCTTCTATTGCCACAGACATACTGTCAATAAGACAGTCCACATGACTGCATTGCTTGTAAGATTATTAATCTTCAAGCCGAAAGATTATTAATCTTCACGCTGTAAGATTAATAATCTTACAAACGATGCAGCATATGGCGGAGAGATACAGATACACCGGCACTACTTATCCACCGAGGTCATCCCCTAATCGTCTATGCATTCTGATGCAATCAGAGGGAGAAAGACACATATCCGTTGGATTTTGCTTTTTTTAGCAGATAAATTCACCGTTAACGTTACCAGCGACTGAAAATTTATAGTATTTTTGCCTCGTATTGCAAAGTACAGATTACAAATATGCCAAGTAACATTAAACATCTAGGTATTGTGGAAAGCATCAACGGAACTCGCCTGAAGGTGAGAATCGAACAAACATCAGCTTGCGCGGCATGTAGCGTCAAGCAACATTGCCACGTGCCTGAATCAAAAGAAAAGATAATCGATGTGTGTAACCCACAAGGAGTGGTGTGTGCCGTCGGACAAAAGGTATTGATTTCGGGCACCACCGCGATGGGCATGAAAGCCGTCCTGCTGGCTTTTGTCTTTCCTTTTTTGGTTTTACTCTTGGCACTTGCTTCCGTCCTTCACCTTACGCACAATGAGTTGGTTTCCGCCCTTGCCGCACTAGGTGCACTGGTTCCTTATTACCTTATTATATATATATGCCGTAAGCGACTGAACCGTTCGTTTATCTTCCGGCTGGAAAATGTAGTCTAATCAAATAAACTAACTTTATACGTATGAATATGATTTTAATTGCGGTCGTTTCATTGGGAGCCATCGGACTGGTATCTGCCATCGTCTTGTATGTGGCTTCGAAGAAATTTGCCGTGTACGAAGATCCACGAATTGCCCAGGTAGCCGAAGTGCTTCCACAGGCAAATTGCGGTGGATGCGGATTTCCGGGATGTTCGGGCTTTGCCGCAGCATGTGTCAAGGCAGGCTCGCTCGAAGGGAAACTCTGTCCCGTAGGTGGACAACCCACGATGGAGAAGGTAGCTGCCATCTTGGGGCTGAAGGCAGAAGCCTCCGAGCCTAAAGTGGCTGTAGTAAGATGCAACGGCACATGCGACAATCGTCCCCGGCTCACGCAATACGACAGTGTGCGCTCGTGCGTAGTGGCAAACGCCACCGGAGGTGGAGAAACGGGATGTTTCTTCGGATGCCTGGGTTATGGTGATTGCGCCAATGCCTGCCAGTTCGGGGCCATCCGCATCAATCCTCAAACTGGACTGCCCGAAGTGGACGAGACAAAATGTACCGCGTGTGGAGCCTGTGCGAAAGCCTGCCCACGAAACATCATCGAAATCCGCCCACGTGGAAAGAACAACCGCCGTGTGTATGTGCAATGCGTCAACAAAGACAAAGGTGCCCTTGCCCGTAAGGTGTGCGATGCCGCCTGCATCGGATGTGGCAAATGCGTGAAAACTTGTCCGTTCGAAGCTATTACACTCGAAAACAACCTTGCCTACATCGACCCTGCCAAATGCAAGGCGTGCCGCAAGTGCGAAATGGAATGTCCGCAAGGAGCCATCGTGGCGGTCAACTTCCCTCCCCGTAAACAACGGGAAACCGTTTCAGCCGAAATAGAACAACCCGAAGTAAAACCTTAAAAACAACAGATAAAGTGAAGACATTCAGAATTGGTGGAGTACATCCAGCAGCTAATAAATTGTCGGCGGGCAAAGCCATCGAACCCCTTGCCCTCCCCCGACAGGCGGTGTTCCCTTTGTCACAACACATCGGCGCACCTGCTACCCCCCTCGTAAAAAAAGGCGATACGGTAAAGGTGGGCACCCGGATAGCAGAAGCAGGAGGATTTGTCTCAGCCCCCATCTTCTCGTCCGTATCTGGCAAGGTGAACAAGATAGATAGCGTCATTGATGCCAGCGGCTATCGTAAGCCCGCCATCTATATCGATGTGGAAGGTGATGAATGGGAGCCGGACATCGACCGCAGCACCACTCTCCTAAAAACATGCGACCTCAGCCCCGAGGAAATCGTGTCACGTATTAAAGAAGCCGGCATCGTAGGCATGGGCGGTGCCTGTTTTCCCACACACGTCAAGCTCAGCCCTCCGGCAGGATGCAAGGCAACGTGCGTCATTATCAACGGCGTGGAATGTGAACCTTATCTGACCGCCGACCACCGGCTGATGCTGGAAAAGCCCGATGAAATATTGGTAGGCATCTGCATCCTGATGAAGGCCGCCAAGGTAAATCGTGCTTACATCGCCATCGAAAACAACAAGCCAGATGCCATCCGCCTGCTTTCCGAAAAAGCCAAGGCTTATGCAGGTATCGAAGTGGTTCCTCTGCAAGTAAAATATCCCCAAGGGGGCGAAAAGCAATTGATTGACGCTGTTATCCGCCGGCAAGTGCCAGCTCCTCCTGCATTGCCCATCCATGTAGGTGCCATCGTGCAAAACGTAGGCACGGTATTTGCCATCTACGAAGCAGTACAAAAACATAAGCCCCTCTTCGAACGCATTGTAACCGTCACAGGTAAGTCGCTCAAGACTCCTTCCAATTTTCTTACCCGACTGGGCACTCCGATGAGCCAGTTGATAGAAGCAGCCGGAGGTATGCCCGAAGATACCGGCAAGGTAATCGGAGGAGGTCCGATGATGGGAAAAGCACTGATGAGCACCGACATACCTATATGCAAAGGAAGTTCGGGCGTACTGCTGATGAACGAACATGAAGCACGCCGTGCAACTCCTCAACCTTGTATCCGTTGCGCCAAATGTGTAAGTGTATGCCCAATGGGACTGGAACCTTACCTGCTTGCCACCTGTTCGGCACATGGCGATTGGGACCACGTGGAACACGAACAGATTATGTCGTGCATCGAATGCGGATCGTGCCAGTTCACCTGTCCCTCACACCGCCCGATACTCGATAATATCCGGTTGGGAAAAGGCAAAGTCGGCGCCATCATCCGCGCACGCAACACCAAAAAGTGAATTATAAGTTGAAAATGATAAATTGTAAAATATAAATGGAAAATAAACTCATCGTATCTTTATCGCCTCACGTGCATAGCGGCGACAGCATCCAACGCAATATGTATGGCGTGCTGATAGCGCTCATTCCCGCCTTGCTCGTATCGTTCTTCGTGTTCGGACTAGGAGCTATCATTGTCACGCTCACTTCGGTAGCAGCCTGCCTCTTCTTCGAATGGGCCATCACAAAATACATCCTGAAGCGCGATGGAAACACCCTTTGGGATGGTTCCGCCGCCATCACCGGCATCTTACTGGCATTCAATCTACCTTCCAACCTGCCTATATGGATTGTCGTCATCGGTGCCCTCGTGGCTATCGGTATCGGCAAGATGACTTTTGGCGGACTAGGGTGCAATCCGTTCAATCCGGCACTCATCGGCCGTGTATTCCTGCTCATCTCTTTCCCCGTACAAATGACCTCGTGGCCTCAAGCCGGACAATGGGGAGCTTACCTTGATGCCGAAACCGGAGCAACTCCGCTTGCCCTGATGAAGCAAGCCATCAAGTCGGGCGACCCTTCCGTATTGAACGACCTGCCCAGCAGCCTGCTCCTGTTAATAGGTTTTCCTGAAAATTGTCAGGCAGGAGCTGGATGTCTGGGAGAAATCTGTGCCCTTGCCCTGCTTCTCGGACTGGCTTATATGTTGTGGAAAAAAATCATCTCGTGGCACATACCGATATCCATCCTTGCTACCGTATTCGTTTTTTCGGGACTGATGCACCTGGCGAATCCCGTCTATGCCTCGCCCGTACAACATCTGCTCACCGGAGGATTGATGTTGGGAGCCATTTTTATGGCAACCGATTACGTAACCTCGCCGATGAGCCATAAAGGAATGCTCGTCTACGGCGTGTGCATCGGTTTCCTTACGGTAGTCATCCGCACCTTCGGAGCATATCCCGAAGGCATGTCATTCGCCATCCTGATTATGAATGCATTCACTCCGTTAATCAACACTTATTGTAAACCCAAACGCTATGGGGAGGTAGCAAAAAAATGAAAAAACTGGAATCGTCATTGAAAAATATGATCCTGTCGCTGACTGGATTTTCTATTGTAGCCGGTGGATTGCTGGGCTGGGTCAATGCAGCTACTGCCGAGCCTATTGCCCAGGCCAATGCCAAAGCTCTGAGCGATGCCATAGCCGTGGTGATACCGGGATTTGACAACAATCCTGCCGAAGAAGCGGAAACAGTAGAAGTAGAAGGCACCACCTACAAGATATATCCTGCCACGCAAGGGGGCAAGCCCATCGGAGCAGCCGTAGAAGCTTCGGCAAATGGATTCGGCGGTACCCTCACCGTACTGGTAGGTTTCGATACCGAAGGCAACATCATCGACTATTCCCTGCTCAGCCATGCAGAAACTCCGGGACTAGGTTCGAAAGCCTCCGACTGGTTTAAGAAAGGAGCCAAAGGAGACATTACCGGTAAAAACCCCGGCACCCAATCCCTCACAGTAAGCAAGGATGGAGGCGAAATAGATGCCATTACCGCTTCCACCATCACTTCACGTGCCTTCCTGCAGGCAGTAAACAATGCCTGGGCTGCCTATATGAACGGCCAAGTAGATGCCACCAGTGGAGCTTCCCAACAACATTAACAAGAAAGGAGAACATTATGAACAATTTTAAGATACTGATAAACGGAATCGTCAAGGAAAACCCCACGTTCGTGCTCCTGCTAGGCATGTGTCCTACGCTGGGAACAACCTCATCCGCCCTCAATGGAATGGGTATGGGACTCGCCACAATGTTCGTGCTCATCTGTTCCAACTTTGCTATCTCCGGCATCAAAAACCTTGTGCCCGACATGGTACGCATTCCCATCTTTGTCGTGGTTATTGCTTCCTTCGTTACCATCTTGCAAATGCTGATGCAGGCTTATGTACCCGCACTCTACGCCACACTGGGACTGTTCATTCCCCTTATCGTAGTCAACTGTATCCTGCTGGGACGCGCCGAAGCTTTTGCCTGCAAGCATACTCCGATAGCCTCTCTTTTCGATGGACTGGGCATCGGCCTGGGCTTCACCATTGCACTTACCTTACTAGGCGGTGTGCGTGAATTTTTAGGCACAGGCAAACTGTTCGGCATTTCCATCCTGCCCGAACAATATGGCATGCTGGTCTTCGTTCTGGCTCCGGGTGCTTTCATCGCCTTGGGATATCTCATTGCGATTGTAAACAGATTAAAAAAGAATAATTAAAGAGTTCAAAGAGCCCATACTCCGCAGATGCAGCTCGACCATCGGCATTAACTTCTTAAACTCTAAAATAAAAAACAACAAACCATGGAATATATCCTTATATTTATCACCGCTATCTTTGTGAACAACATCGTGTTGTCGCAATTCCTCGGAATTTGTCCTTTCCTGGGTGTATCGAAGAAAGTAGAAACAGCAATGGGTATGGGAGCTGCCGTAGCCTTTGTGCTCACGCTTTCCACCATCGTCACTTACGTCATCCAGAAATTCGTACTCGACCCATTCGGACTAGCTTATCTGCAAACCATTGCTTTTATCCTTGTCATCGCCGCGCTGGTACAGATGGTCGAAATCATCTTGAAAAAAGTGTCACCGGCACTCTATCAGGCATTGGGCGTGTTTCTGCCGCTTATCACCACCAACTGTTGCATCCTGGGTGTAGCCATTCTGGTCATCCAAAAAGATTTCGACCTGCTGACAGGCGTGGTCTATGCTTTCTCTACAGCCTTGGGATTTGCCCTTGCCCTGATAGTTTTTGCCGGCATCCGCGAACAGCTTAGTCTGGTCAATATCCCGAAAGGAATGCAAGGAATGTCTATTGCGCTGATTACTGCCGGCCTGCTGGCAATGGCATTTATGGGTTTTTCGGGTGTCGACAAAGGACTTGCTGCCCTGATGGGACTCTGACACAGGTTTTACATATAAACCAATTGTCCCTATTACAAAATACAATGTCCACCATTTGTCTGCCCGAGCAGAATCAAAATGAAAGGCACTTCCTTTGCCTGCATATCATATATTCATCGGTCATTGCAAATATATGCAACGGCCGGTGAATATACCTTCGTTTTGAGAATAAGCCTCCTGACCAAATGAGAACATTTTACAAGACCAAACAAAAAAAACTAAGGCTTTTTTAAACCAAATCGTTTGCCTGTTTGTTTTATTGTCAGTACATTTGTTCTGCTTGCACAAGTAAGCAGAAAACCTAAACAAATTGACAATGAAAAAAATTCTGACCATCATCCTGCTGGGCACACTTGTCACAGTGGCACAAGCCCAACGCATACTCACACTGGACAGCTGCAGAAACCTTGCCCTAGCAAACAACAAGGAGCTGCGCATCGCACAGGAAAAAATAAACGCGGCACATTATCAACAAAAAGCCGCTTTCACCAATTTCCTGCCCAAAATAAACGTGACGGGCACTTATATGCGCACGCAAAAGGAAATCTCCCTGCTCAGCAATGAACAACAGCAAGCCATCGGAAACATGGGAACAGCTCTTGCCCCTCAACTCCAACAACTGGGTGCACAGATGCAACAGATAGCAGCCACACATCCCGAACTGCTCCCCTTGCTCACCCCCCTTTCGGGCGTAATGGGGCAAATACCCGATGTACTGAATGGCGTAGGTGGAAGCATCGTAGACGCGTTCCGCACAGACACACGTAACCTCTATGCTGGTGCTGCCACCCTGACCCAACCCCTCTTCATGGGCGGAAAAATCATTGCATACAACAAAATCACCCGCTATGCCGAACAGCTTGCCGCCTCGCAACACGCCACAGGAATGCAAGACGTCATCCTGAATACTGACCAGGCTTACTGGCAAGTAGTCTCGCTGGCAAATAAAAAGCATCTAGCTGAAAGTTTTGTGAAACTGGTTCAAAGGCTCGACTCGGATGTAACAAAAATGGTAGAGCAAGGCGTTGCCACTACTGCTGATGCTTTAAGCGTCAGAGTAAAAGTGAACGAAGCGGAAATGACACTGACTCAAGTAGAAGACGGACTTGCCCTGGCAAAAATGGTACTTTGCCAATTGTGCGGAGTTCCGCTCGACACCGATATCCGTCTGGCGGACGAAGATATGAAAGACCTTGCCTTACCAACCACCTATACCGAAAGCAACGTGGGTACAGCACTTGCCAACCGCGAAGAATTGAAAAGTCTGGAACTTGCCGAGAAAATCTACCGGCAAAAGGTAAACGTGGCACGAGCCGAATTTCTACCCTCCATAGGACTAACCGCCAACTACCTGTTTACCAACCCTTCATTAGTAAATGGATTCGAGAACCGCTTTCGCGGCATGTGGGGCATAGGTGTAGTGGTCAGTATACCGGTATTCCATTGGGGAGAAGGTATTTACAAAGTACGTGCCGCCAAAGCTGAAGCCAACATTGCCCGCTACCGGCTGGACGATGCAAAAGAAAAAATCGAATTACAGGTCACTCAAAGTTCATACAAGGTAAACGAAGCCACCAAGAAACTGGTTATGGCAGAAAAGAATATGGAAAAGGCAGAAGAGAACCTGCGCTACGCCAATTTGGGTTTCCGTGAAGGAGTCATCCCCACCAGCAACGTACTGGAAGCACAGACCGCCTGGCTCTCGGCACAATCGGGAAAGATTGACGCACAAATCGACCTGAAAATGAGCGAAATCTATTTGAACAAATCAATGGGAACACTAAAATAAGACAAACAATATGGCAGAAAGAACGCAACGCAACAACATCATGCTGGCATTCATTACACTCGTAGCAGTGGTATTGATTGTAAGCATTATCGGCTTCATCACTTTCCGGAAAGGTACTGAAATCATACAAGGACAAGCCGAAGCCAACGAATATCGTGTATCGAGCAAAGTACCCGGACGTATCCTGAAAATTTTCGTAGACGAGGGAGATGCAGTGAAAGCCGGTGATACCCTTGCTATCCTCGAAGCGCCCGATGTAATGGCGAAACTCTCGCAAGCGGAAGCCTTGGAACAGGCTGCCCAAGCGCTGAATGAAAAAGCCGAACGTGGCACCCGTGCCGAACAATTGCAAGCCGCCTACGAAATGTGGCAAAAAGCCAAAGCAGGCCTGGAAATCGCCGAAAAATCATACCAACGGGTAAACCGCCTGTACGAAGAAGGAGTGATGTCGGCACAAAAGCGCGATGAAACCAAAGCACAATATGACGCAATGGTGGCCACCGAACGTGCTGCCAAAGCTCAATATACAATGGCAAAAAACGGAGCACAACGGGAAGACAAGTTGATGACTGCCGCCAAGGTGCGCCAAGCGGAAGGTGCTGTGGCTGAAGTAAATTCATATGTCAGCGAAACGTATCTCACGGCATCTGCCGATGGAGAAGTGACGGAGATATTCCCTAAGGTAGGCGAACTGGTCGGCACCGGAGCACCCATCATGAATGTAGCCCAACTGGATGACATGTGGGTGACGTTTAACGTGCGTGAAGACTATCTGAAAGATTTCCACGTAGGGGGCGAGATTTCGGCGTTTATCCCGGCATTGGAAAAAGACGCCACATTTAAAGTGACCTATATGAAAGACTTAGGAACTTATGCCGCATGGAAGGCGACCAAGACCACCGGCGGTTTCGACCTGAAGACATTCGAAATTAAAGCCAAGCCCGTACAGCCGGTAGAGAACCTGCGGCCGGGCATGTCGGCGATAGTCAAAGGGTTGGAATGAGTGTTTTTTCACCACAGATTACACAGATTATTTTATTTAATCAATTATGAAAATCTGTGTAATCTGTGGTGAAAAAAGAAACAAGAAAGGAAGGATTATGCAATACACAACCATTCATAAACGCCTGTACCGTATAGCCGTACGCGAACTGCGGCACATCGCGACCCGGCCGATTTACCTCTTCTGCATGGTAATAGCACCGGTATTCTGCTACGTGTTCTTTACCACGCTGATGGCAAACGGCTTGCCTACAAACATGCCCGCAGGTGTTGTGGATATGGACAATACGGCGACTACGCGAAGCATCATCCGCAATTTGGATGCATTCCAGCAAACGCATGTCACGGCTCGTTATGCAAATTTCCACGAAGCACGCAAGGCGGTCCAGCGTGGCGAGATTTATGCTTTTTATTACATACCCGAAGGCACCACCGAGGAAGCTATCTCCGGAAGGCAGCCCCGCGTGTCGTTTTATATCAATTACGCGTACCTCATCGCAGGGTCGTTGCTGTACCGCGACCAGCGCACGATGTCGGAACTTGCTTCGGGTGCCATCGGGCAGAGCACGCTTTTAGCCAAGGGGGCTACCGAAGAGCAGGCAATGGCGTTTCTCCAGCCCGTCGTTATTGACACCCATGCGTTGAACAATCCGTGGCTGAATTATTCGGTGTATTTGTGCAATACCTTATTGCCGGGCATCCTGATGTTGCTCATTTTCCTGACCACCTCGTATGCGTTAGGCATGGAGCTGAAGGAAAATACGGCACACGTCCTGATGCGTCTGGCAGACAATTCCATCAGCACGGCATTGGTGGGGAAACTCTTGCCGCATACGGTTATCTTCTTTATCGTGACCGTATTCTATAATGTCTATCTGTACGGGTTCTTGCATTATCCTTGCAATAGCGGCATTTTCCCGATGCTTCTTGCGGGATTGTTGCTGGTGCTGGCTTCGCAGGCGGTCGGCATCTTTTTCTTTGGCATGTTCGGCACCCTCCGCCTTGCCTTGAGTGCGGCTTCGTTATGGGGAGTCATTTCATTTTCCATCTCCGGCTTTACCTTTCCGGTCATGGCGATGCATCCCGTCTTGCAAGGGCTGGCGGTTTTATTCCCCTTACGGCATTATTTTCTGATTTATGTAAACCTTGCCTTAAACGGTTATCCGCTCGTCTACGTATGGCAACCCATAGTGGCGCTTTTGCTTTTCTTGCTTCTTCCGTTCTTTGTGCTGAAGAAGTTGCGCACGGAAATGTTGCACTATGTATATATCCCCTAAAACCGATGGATTATGAAAAAATATTCGTTCAGACATACTATAAAGCAGGGCATCGCCGGATTGTTCCATATCTGTAAGGAAGAGCTGAAGATGACCGTCAAAGACCAGGGCGTACTGATTTTTTTCCTCCTTGTGCCTTTGGCGTATCCGCTGGTCTATGCATTCATCTATACCAATGAAGTAGTGCGTGAAGTGCCCGTGGCTGTGGTCGATGCCGACCGTTCTTCCGTGAGCCGCGAATACCTCCGCCGGGTAGACGGAGGTCCGGATGTCTGTATCGTGTCTTATTGTTCCGATATGGAAGAAGCCCGGCTTTTGCTGAAAAAGCAAAAAATATACGGCGTGGTTTATGTTCCCGAAGGTTTTAGCCGTGACTTGGCTTCGGGAGAGCAGGCGCATGTTTCCATCTTTGCCGACATGAGCGGCATGCTTTATTATAAGGCGCTTTTGCTTGCCAATACCGAGGCTTCGCTGGAGATGAACAAAGATATCCAAATCCGGCGTGCGGGCAATACCACCAGGCGGCAGGATGAGATTACGGTCCGCCCGATAGATTACGAAGCGGTATCGCTCTATAATCCGCAGGACGGATTCGCCAGCTTTCTTATCCCTGCCGTGCTTATCCTGATTATCCAGCAGACCTTATTGCTCGGGATAGGTCTGTCGGCGGGTACGGCGCGCGAGAACAACCGTTTCCGGGATTTGGTGCCCATGGTACGCCATTATCAGGGTGCCATCCGCATTATTTTCGGGAAGTCCTTGGCTTATCTTTTGGTCTATCTTGCCGTGGCGGCATATATCCTTTGTGCGGTGCCCAAGATGTTCCGGCTGGTCTTTCTTGCTTCGCCGGATACATTGGCGGCCTTTGTCCTGCCCTACCTGCTGGCATGCATTTTCTTTGCCATGGCATGTTCATGTCTCATCCGGAGGCGTGAAGACTGCATGATGATATTCGTGTTCACATCGTTGCCTTTGTTGTTCATCTCAGGCATTTCATGGCCTGGAGCGGCAATCCCGGATTTCTGGAAAGCGGTGTCGTGGATATTCCCTTCTACTTTCGGCATCAACGGATATATCCGCATACAGACGATGGGAGCCACACTGAACGATGTCTTGCCCGAATACCGGGCATTATGGATGCAGGCAGGCATTTATTTCCTTCTTACATTCTTCCTCTACCGGAGGGAAATCCTGTTGAGCCGGAAACATGCCTTAAAACGCTTGCATGAGTTCCGGAAGAAGCGGCAGGCGGTGTTGCGGTAAAATTAAATGATATTATTAGAAACGCAGGTTATTTTAATTTACGATTTGACAATTTACTATCCTGCTATTCGGGCATTAAATCGTACTTCGTCAATCGAAAAATAGTAAATTAAAAGCATCCGCGGAAATCCGCGTTCCTGCCTTTGCCGCCGCACCTGTATCTTTTCAAATCATAGAGGCCGAAATGCACATTTTGATACCGCTTAAAGACATTGGCAAATTGCGGACATCCATTTAAGAATTTTTTGATGATTCTATGATATACTTATGCTGCAACGTGCGTTATTGTCTATAAAAAGAATGGTAAATGATGGAAACTCCCCGACAAATTCTTAAATCGTATTATGGTTACGACAACTTCCGGCCTATGCAGGAAGAAATTATAAACAATGTGCTTCAGCGTAAGGATTCTCTTGTATTAATGCCCACAGGCGGTGGAAAATCTATTTGCTTTCAGATTCCGGCGTTAATGCTGGAAGGGACCGCCATTGTAGTGTCTCCGCTTATTTCTTTGATGAAAGACCAAGTAGATGCATTGTATGCTAATGGGATTCCGGCGGCAACCGTCAATAGCGGTAATTACGGATCAAGCAATCGGGCTATCCTTGAGAAATGCCAACGTGGAGAGGTGAAGTTATTGTACATTTCACCGGAACGTCTTATTACGGAGCTTTCATGGATGCGGCAATGCCTGAACGTGTCGCTCTTTGCCATTGACGAAGCACACTGCATTTCGCAATGGGGACATGATTTCCGGCCGGAATATGTCCAGTTAGGGACGATGTTGCACGAATATTTCCCTGAGGTTCCGGTTATAGCCTTAACCGCTACAGCCGACAAGATAACAAAGGCAGACATTGTAGAACGTTTGCGATTGCGCAATCCGCAAATCTTTGTCGCTTCGTTTGACCGTCCCAATCTTAGCTTGGATGTAAGGAGGGGCTATTCTGCAAGCGAAAAATTCCGTACGATAATGGGTGTGATAGGGCGGCATCCGCATGAGAGTGGGATTATTTATTGCCTTGCGCGTAAAACAACGGAGCAATTGGCAAAGAAGCTTCGTGAAAAAGGTGTTTCTACAGGTGTTTATCATGCCGGTTTGTCAATGGAAGAGCGTAATCGGGTTCAAGAAGAGTTTGTCAAAGAACGCATAGACGTGATGGTGGCGACTGTGGCTTTCGGCATGGGGATAGACAAAAGCAATATCCGGTTTGTCATTCATTACAATCTGCCCAAAAACATAGAGAGTTACTATCAGGAAATAGGCCGTGCGGGACGTGACGGGTTGCCCGCCGAGACTTTTCTCTTTTATAACATACAGGATATAATTACGTTGCGGGATTTTGCAGAAAAGAGCGGGCAGAAAGAAATTAGTCAGGATAAGCTGAGGCGTATGCAGGAATATGCGGAAGCGCAGGTATGCCGTCGGCGCATTCTGTTGAATTATTTTAGTGAAATGACAGGGCACGATTGTGGAAATTGTGATGTCTGTACCACTCCTCCCCGGCATTTCGACGGGACGGTACTCGTGCAAAAAGCGTTGTCGGCTATAATACGCGCAAAAGAGAAAATCGGATTTACGTTGACGATTGATATTTTGCGTGGCTCTTTTTCCCATGAGATAACGGATAATGGCTTTCAGATGTTGAAAACCTTTGGTGTAGGTAAGGATGTCTCTTTCCATGATTGGCGGGATTATCTGTTGCAGATGTTGCAAATGGGATTCTTGGAGATTGCTTATAATGAGGACCGGCATTTGAAAGTAACGGAATTGGGGAAGGAGGTTCTATATGGCAGGAAACAGGTGAAGTTGGCGATAATCAATCGGGAAGATTTCCGGGTGAAAAGCCGTAAGGAGCGTCATAAGGTAGAGGATTCACAAGTGGAAAAACAAGGCGGAAAGACCGAAGATAAGGTTTTGTTCGAGCGTTTGCGCGAATTGCGCCGGAAGATAGCGGAGGCTCATAATTGGTCCGCATACATTGTAATGTCCGATAAATCCCTTCATATCCTTGCGGCGGAACGTCCGACAACGCTTCAGGCTTTTGGGGATATTCACGGAATAGGCTTGCATAAGCGCGACAATTACGGCGAGCAATTTATTGCTGTTATTAAGGAGCATGAAGATGCATTGAATGTTTCTTGTAAGAATTAACCAATGGTATAAATATCAATTATGTGTGAAGCTAAAAATTTAAGCAAAAAGGTAGGACAAGGTGCTATGAATCTATTTGAACAGGTACGGCAAAAAATCATCCTGATTAGAGATTGTCAGGTGATATTAGATGTGGATGTTGCAGAATTATATGGGGTGAGGACAAAAGAAGTCAATCAAGCTGTGCGTAACAATCCGGAGAAGTTTCCGAGTGGATACGTACTTGAACTTGACAAACAGGAATTTACAGATTTGCGGTCAAATATTTTGACCGCAAATCTATCACCCAAGACCCGTGTCCTCCCCAAAGCGTTCACGGAGAAAGGATTGTATATGCTTGCCACTATCCTGAAAAGTCCGCAAGCTACGCAAGCCACCCTTGCTATCATAGAGACATTTGCCTCTGTGCGCCAGCTCAAGCGTGAATTGCATGCCTTACACGGTGAAACGGATGGCAAATCGCAGCAATCCAAGATGCAACACATTGGAGAAATGCTTTCAAGCATAGTCATGCCTGACCTGGAAACATCCGAAACAGAATCAAGCCTTGAACTCAATTTCCTGATAGGCAAAATCAAGCATACGGTAAAACGGGTGAAAAGGCAAAATGATGCAGACCATACTGAAGTGGAATGACCACTTGTCATGCTTCATGCAGCCCCTCGATATACTCATACAGCTTCCGGTAGAAGGCGTGGCGCGTCAGGGTGGAGGCATCGCCTAAGATGATGAGCTTCATGCGGGCACGGGTGATGGCTACGTTCATCCGGCGCAAATCGTTGAGAAACCCGATCTGGCCGTCCTCGTTGGCACGCACTAGGCTGATGAGGATTACATCACGCTCCTGTCCCTGGAAACCGTCGACCGTATTGACCGTTATCGAGGAACGGAAGGGCTTGAAGAACGCGTCGCGCCGGAGCAGCTGGCGGAGGTATTGCACTTGTGCCTTGTAAGGGGAAATCAACCCGACATCGATGCGTTCTTCGAGGAACCGTTCCCTGCCGATGCGGGTGATGTAAGATTTCAGCTGGCCGATGGAGAGTTCGGCTTCGGCTTTGTTGATGCGCCCGTAGCTTTCGCCTACAAACTCTTCGCCGGCATCCATTCCTTCTGTGTTTATCCATTCGATGGGTGTATCGAAATCGAGTATGCTGCGGTATTTCACTTCGGGAGCCGACTGGAGCATGCCTCCGTAGAACCATTCGGACGAGAAACGCATAATCTCGTCATTCATCCGGTACTGCACTTTCAGGAGCGAAACCGTTTCAGGTTTTTGACGCACGATACATTGCATCAGCGTGTCACCCAAACCTCCACGCAAAGCGTCCAAACATTTCACTGTAGGCGGAAGTTGACAATGGTCGCCTGCCAGAATGACGCGGTCTGCCTTACGGATAGCTATCCAGCAGGCAGCCTCCAGTGCCTGCGCTGCCTCATCAATGAACAAAGTACCAAATTTCTGCCCCATCAGCAAACGATTAGCACTACCTACAAGCGTACAAGCTATCACCCGTGCCTCAGAAAAAAGAGCGGTATTGATACGCACCTCCAGTTCAGTAGCACGGTCTTTCAACGAATTAATTTTCGTACGGACATCTTCACGATTGCTTGTCTTACGTATCCGGGCATAGAGATCGCGAATAGCACGACGGATACCCCACAGTTGCGGATAGTCAGGATGTGACTCAAAACGGTGTTCATAAGTGAATGAAAGCATTTTGTCGTTTACGCGGGTCGGGTTTCCGATGCGCAACACATTCACTCCTCGGTCTACCAGTTTTTCGCTAATCCAATCCACCGCCATATTGCTCTGTGCACACACCAGCACCTGATTTTCGCGGTGCAGAGTTTCGTAAATTGCCTCAACCAACGTAGTGGTCTTTCCCGTCCCTGGAGGGCCGTGCACGATAGCAACATCCTTGGCATGCAGCACCTTATTGACGGCTTCTTCCTGCGTACGATTCAGCCACGGGAAGCGCACAGGCTGGAAGGTAAAAGCAGAAGCAGGAACAGAACCGTGGAAGATGTCGCGCAACTCCGCCAAACGGTTGTTCTTCGCACCTATCACTTGCTTCAAAGCTTCGAACATCAGGCGGTAACTGGTTTCATCGAAATAAAGCTGTACACCCAGCACATCTTTGCCCTGCAATGCAGCCCAAGCATCGGCATTAGGAAGTGCCACTACCATTCGGTCCTCGTCAACATAACTCACCGTCGCCACAAAGTTGAGGTACGCAAGTTTCCCCATCATGTCCTGCGTAAAAAAGCACACTGGACGCCCATACTCGAACAAGTGTTCTATCTCCTTATCTTCCTTCCGTTCCACTTCCACTACCAACTGATTCAAGGCATTGTAATAATTTCGTCCGATGCTGACGGGATACCAACACATCCCGCGTTTCACCTTCCTGCCTACGCCCATCAATTCAGTCTGTTGGCGAAACTGTTCTTTCTCGTATTCGTACTCCATCCGCAACAAGTCGTATTGATGCTGCAGATACAATACTGGAGAGTGTATCGTAGATTGTTCTTTCATATCCGTAAATGATTTCAAGATACAAAGGTACGAGTTCTCTGAAAAAGAAAGGCTGAATTGTTGATAAATTCCATTATTATCTGTATTTTTACCTGCCAACCAAAAAAACATAGAAGTTATGAAAAAGCAGGCAGATTACATCAAACGCATTGATATTAAAAGGATGTGGGGACGCAAAGACATTTCATGGAACCTGCGCCCCGATGTCAATATCCTAAGCGGTGTGAACGGCATCGGCAAGAGTACTATTCTGAACAACTCCGTCCGAAGTCTGACCGCACTGGAAGGAGGAGCCTTGACTAACGGATTTCAAGAAGGGGTATCATTCAGTTTCTCGCCCGAAGATGCCACATACATCAATTTCGATGTCATCCGCAGCTTCGACCGCCCACTCATCAGCTCGGGCTTACTTGAAAAAATAGGCAACCAAAACGTAAAAACCGAACTCGACTGGCAACTCTACCAATTACAACGCCGCTACTTGGACTATCAGGTAAACATCGGCAACCGCATCATCGAAATGCTGACCAGTGGCGACCCCGCCCAACAAGCCCAGGCACCTGAAATGTCGAAAGCAAAAACACTGTTCCAGGACCTGATAGATGACCTGTTCAGCGACACGGGCAAGAAAATCAACCGCAAAAGCAACGAAATCCTGTTCGAACAAGACGGCGATGAGCTCACCCCTTATCAGCTCTCATCAGGCGAAAAGCAGATGCTGGTTATCCTACTCACCGTATTAGTACAGGACAAACAGCCCTATGCCTTGTTTATGGACGAACCTGAAATATCACTGCATGTAGAATGGCAACAACGCCTCATCACCCTCATCCGTCAACTGAACCCGAACGCACAAATCATCCTGACCACCCACTCGCCAGCTGTCATCATGAACGGCTGGATAGATGCCGTAACCGAAGTGAGCGACATTACCACTCATTAAAAAACAAACACCATGGGAAAAAGACTGACCGACAACTTGTCCTCGATGTATCTGGGCGCAGCCAACAGCCTGAAGCCTAAACACGCGCGGAGAAAAATCGTAGCTTATGTAGAGAGCTATGACGATGTGTCTTTTTGGCGCTCCCTATTGGCTGAGTACGAAAACGAAAACCGTTATTTCGAAGTGATGCTTCCTTCACGAACTTCGCTGGCAAAAGGAAAGAAAAGCGTATTGATGAACCAGTTGGGAAAACAATTAGGAGAAAATATGATAGCCTGTGTAGACAGCGATTACGACTACCTGCTGCAAGGACGCACCCAGACCTCACGTTATATGATAGAAAACCCCTACGTGCTGCAAACCTATGCCTACGCCATCGAAAACTACCATTGCTATGCCGAAGGGCTGCACGAAGTATGCGTCACGGCAACACTGAACGACCATGTCCTGATAGACTTTCCGGCATACCTGAAACTCTACTCACAGATAGCCTATCCGCTTTTCGTATGGTCGGTATGGTTCTACCGCCGGCACAATTTGTCAGAGTTCTCTCTGATGGATTTCTGTTCGTATGTCAAAATAGACCAAGTAGGCATACATCATCCCGAATACAGCCTTGCAGTTATGGCCAAAAAGGTTAACCGCAAACTGCGTGACTTGGAGCACCGCCATCCCGAAGGCATTCCCGAAGTGGAAGCGATGAAGGAAGAGTTTAAGCACTTAGGAGTATATCCCGAAAACACCTACATGTTTATCCAAGGACATCACATCCTCGACAATGTAGTGATGCGCCTCCTGACACCGGTATGCACTTATCTGCGGCGCGAACGCGAGCAACAAATCAACGACCTCGCCCTGCATGAAATCCAACGGCGCAACGAACTGACCGCCTACCAGCGCAGCCAGGTCGATGTGGCATTAGTCATACACAAAAACACCAACTACAAAGAGTCGCCCACTTACCAGATGATACGGCGGGACATAGAAAAATTCCTGCGGATAATCAAGGCATAAGCCGTACTATCACCTACGAGGGTCGGTATCACATGCCCCTTAAATCAAATATAAAAATAGGAATATCCGCATTTTGCCCAATTGTTCGTAAGGGCGTATCGCATACGCCTTGAAAATGTCCGTGTGGATAAGTTGCTACATTCGGGTATATGCAATATGCCCGAATGCGAATATCCATAAAACATTAAAAAAGCATACAGAATTCTTTTCTCATATTATACCATACCACGATATGGATTTGTGCATTTTTCTGAACCTTTTGCACCATTTCCGTAGAGATGATGTGCACATCGTCTTTATCATGTGACATATACAAAATACACAATTTAATGCCGCAGGAAGTATTAAAAAGAAATGTGCCAATTACGGCACACCTCTTTTTTCTATGCTTATCGTACACGTCACTTCTCCGGTGTATTGGCAAGCGTAGCCGTCAGGAAGTCGTAGAATTTAGATACGGATGCAATTTCACACTTCTCATCGGGCGTATGCGGACCTACCAGTGTGGGACCGAAAGAAATCATGTCCAAACCTGGGATCACCGCACCTATAATGCCACATTCCAGCCCTGCATGGATGACCTTCACTTCGGGAGCTGTACCAAACTGAGCCTGATAAGCCTCTTTCATCGCGTGAAGAATGGGTGAATTGACATTCGGTTCCCAACCCGAATAGCCGCCAGAACGTTCCACCCGCATACCTGCCATCGAGAAGCAGCTTTCGAGTGCCGTATTGCGGTAATCTTTCATCGACTCGCGTGCACTGCGGGTCAATATCTTGACAGAAGTCTTCCCGCCTTTAACGTCTACGATAGCCAGATTGGATGAAGTCTCTACCGTATCGGGAATGGTCGGGATATATCGTTCCACACCGTTAGGGCAAGCATAAATAGCATCAACCAGATTATCGCGGATTTCTTCGGGAACCATGTATTCGGGCAGATCCACACGCTCTGCCTTAAACGACAAGCCATCCTCGATGGTGGCATATTCATCACGCCACACCTGTTCACACTCGCCCACATATGCCATCACATCATCTACCTCCTCTTCAGGCACCGTAATCACCACCTCACACTCACGCGGAATGGCATTACGCATATTTCCACCTTCCCACGACACAAGGCAAGCCTCATCATAGGCTATGACCTGATTCAGGAAACGAGCCATCAGTTTATTGGCATTGGCATGTCCCCAACCTATCTGAATGCCCGAATGTCCTCCGCGCAATCCTTTCAATGTCACTTTCAGAGCCACATCTGCAGGATCGGTCTTTTCTTCCTTATATTCCAAGGTTGCGGTCAGGTCCTCCCCTCCGGCGCATCCGATATACAATTCACCTTCTTCTTCCGAGTCCAGATTCAGCAAGATATCCCCTTCAATAGTTCCCGGCTTCAAGCCGAAAGCACCATACATGCCCGTTTCTTCATCTGCCGTAATCAAGGCAACCAGCGGACCGTGCTTCAAGGTTTTGTCTTCCATAACCGCCATGATAGCAGCCACCCCCATACCGTCATCAGCACCCAGCGTCGTACCTTTGGCACGCACCCAACCGTCTTCCACGTATGCCTGAATCGGGTCTTTCTCGAAATCGTGTTCGGTGTCCTTGTTCTTTTGAGGAACCATATCCATGTGTGCCTGCAAAATTACGGTCTTCCGGTTTTCCATACCTGGAGTGGCAGGCTTGCGATATATGATATTTCCAGCCTCATCCTGAAAAGATTCCACACCCACACTCTTGCCAAATTCCAACAAGAATGCCTGAATTTTCTCCAAATGTCCTGACGGACGAGGAACTTGTGTCAACGAATAGAAGTGCTTCCACACATTCTGTGGAGCAAGCGAAAGAATGTCACTCATAGATTTTAAGTTTTATGTTTATTTGTAAGCGGCAAAGCCACCAATCCGTAAATACCTAACAAAATTAATAAAAAGGTTTGAATTCCGTGTACCAGCAAAGCAAATATTCCGGCATCTTCCTTACTGACGCCATACATCATCATCATTGTTATCACAGCAAAATGCCACGGACCGGCACCGTTGGGCGTAGGGACAATCACGGCAATACTCCCCACTACAAACAATACCAGTCCTGCCATCCAACCCAAATGTGCCGAAAAGCCGAAACAATAAAAAGTCAAGTAAAAATGCAGGAAATAACATGCCCAAATGGCAACTGTATACAGAATATAAAGCCACGGACGATGTACGTTGCGGATAGAAAGACATCCCACCCATACATTCTGTATCAATCCTTTCATCCGGGCAAACACAGCCAAGTTACGCACCAGCCAATATGCCAACACAAGAGCAGCCGCTATGCAGAGCAAGGTAATATAAAAGTTGGTCGAAGTAAACAGATGGAGAAAAAAAGCCCCGTCGGTCCCAGTTATCCGGAAAAAACGGGCAAAGATACCTGACTGCAAAATCAAAGTCACCACCGTTATCAACACCACACACACCGAGTCGATAAGACGTTCGGATACGACTGTACCCAAAGATTTAGAGAAAGACACCTGGTCGAATTTCGACAAGATACCACAACGGGACACTTCTCCCACACGGGGAATCACCAGATTGGCAGCATACGACACGAATATGGCATACACACTGTTTGATGCTTTCGGATATTCGCCCAAAGGTGCCAAAGCCAAGTTCCATCTCCATCCGCGAAACACATGCGACAGCACTCCAAACACCAGCGAAAACAACATCCAACCATAATTCATACCATGCCCCAACACATAAGACACCTTCCGGAAGTCGAACCCATGATACGTCCATACCAAGATAGCCGCACCCAGAACCAAAGGCAAAACAATTTGCAAGACCTTATTTATAAGTTTTTTTATACCACTCTGTTCAATTTTACTCATGTATTTAAGATTAATGCTTAACTTTGCAATATGCAAAGATAATATCTTGCTCGAATAAAATCGTTATTTATAAAGAAAATACATACAGAATGAAGTCAGTCAGGCCAAAAAAATTTTTAGGGCAGCATTTTTTAAAAGATTTACAGATTGCCAGCGATATTGCCGACACGGTGGACACCTGTCCAGAATTGCCAATCCTGGAGGTAGGACCCGGCATGGGCGTATTAACCCAGTTCCTTGTCAGGAAAGGCAGACCGCTGAAAGTAGTAGAACTTGATTTCGAATCGGTCGCCTATTTACACAACAACTTCGCAGAGTTGGGCGACAATATCATCGAACAGGATTTTTTACAGATGGACTTGTCTAAACTGTTCGACGGGAAACCCTTTGTCCTGACGGGCAATTACCCTTACAACATATCCAGCCAGATATTCTTTAAGATGCTGGACAACAAAGACCTCATCCCCTGCTGCACCGGAATGATACAAAAAGAAGTGGCAGAACGCATCGCTGCATCACCAGGCAACAAGACATATGGCATCTTGAGTGTCCTGATTCAGGCATGGTACAAGGTAGAATACCTGTTCACGGTCCACGAACATGTGTTCAATCCGCCCCCCAAAGTGAAAAGTGCCGTCATACGCATGACACGCAATGACACGACACACCTGGGATGCAATGAAAAGCTGTTCAAACAAATCGTTAAGACGACATTCAATCAGCGGAGAAAGACATTGCGCAATTCCATCTCTACCATTTTAGACAAAAGTCATCCGCTCAGTGCCGATACAATATTCAACAAACGTCCCGAACAACTTTCGGTACAAGATTTTATCAGTCTGACCAACCGGGTGGAAGAAGCACTGGTTTCAATTGACAATCAACAATCAACAATTAATAATTAATAATTAACAATTAACAATTAACCATTAATAATTGGCAATTGAAAGAATCTGTGGTAAACCCAAAAACTTAAGAACCCCAAAAACTTAAGAACTCAAAAACTTAAGAACCACCTCTAATATATATAAGGTATGGAAAACGAAGAAATAAAAAAAGTATCCGAACTGATTGAAAACAAAGAATCAGACAAGCTGAAAGAGCTCCTGAACGATTTGCACCCTGCCGATATTGCCGAATTGTGTGACGAACTGGATGCAGAAGAGGCACGTTCCATATACTTGTTATTAGACAATGAAAAGGCAGCCGACGTATTGATTGAAATGGACGAGGACGCCCGTAAACGTTTCCTCGAAATCCTGCCTTCAGAAACCATTGCCAAAAGGTTTGTCGACTATATGGACTCGGATGATGCAGTAGACATCATCCGTGATATGGACGAAGACAAACAGGAAGAAGTCCTTTCGCATATCGAAGACATCGAACAGGCAGGCGACATTGTCGATTTGCTGAAATACGATGAAGATACTGCCGGTGGTCTGATGGGTACCGAAATGGTCATCGTAAACGAAAACCTGAGTATGCCCGAATGCCTGCGCGAAATGCGCATTCAGGCAGAAGACATGGACGAAATCTATTATGTATATGTAGTAGACGACGATGAGCGCCTGCGCGGCGTATTCCCGCTGAAGAAAATGATTACCAGCCCTTCGGTGTCGAAAGTAAAACATGTGATGAAAAAAGATCCCATTTCGGTACATGTAGACACCCCCTTGGAAGAAGTGGTACAAGTCATTGAAAAATACGACCTGGTGGCTCTTCCGGTAGTCGACAGCATCGGCAGACTGGTAGGACGCATCACGGTCGATGACGTAATGGACGAGGTACGCGAACAAGCCGAACGTGACTACCAGTTGGCTTCCGGTCTGTCACAAGATGTCGAGTCACACGACAATGTATTTCGCCAAACCACAGCACGCCTGCCCTGGCTGCTGATTGGAATGTTGGGAGGAATCGGAAACTCAATGATTCTCGGCAACTTCGACACGACCTTTGCCGCCCATCCCGAAATGGCACTCTACATTCCATTGATAGGTGGTACAGGCGGAAATGTCGGTACCCAATCGTCCGCACTGGTCGTGCAAGGACTGGCAAACAGCTCTTTAGATGCAGGCAATACCTTCAAGCAAGTACTCAAAGAATCAGTAGTGGCACTCATCAACGCCACCATCATCTCCATGCTGGTATATATCTACAACTTCATCCGTTTCGGTGCCAGTGCCACAGTCAGCTATTCGGTATCCATCAGCCTGTTTGCCGTTGTGATGTTTGCTTCCATCTTCGGCACTCTGGTTCCCATGACTCTGGAAAAGCTGAAAATCGACCCTGCCATTGCTACCGGACCGTTTATTTCCATTACCAACGACATCATCGGAATGCTGATGTATATGGGTATCACCGTGCTTCTGGCATAAGAAAAAAGAAAAAAGTGAGGGTACACTTAAAAATAATTATCAAAAAAATATGAAAATCAGATTTTATTCTTTTAATTTGTAATTGGTGAAGAATTAAAACCAGATATTCTCTAAAATCTACATACGATGGAAGTAAACGAAACAAACCGCCCACTAACTGAAGTTCAGGAAAACAACGTACCTGAAACTTCGGTTCCCACTGTTGAATCTGTTGAATCAACCGACAAACCGGTGTATGCACCTAAGCAAACACAGGAAGAAGTGGTAGAACGTCTGACAGAAATCAACAAAGACGCCTGCAATGCAGACAAACAAGAAATCGATTTTTTAAAACAAACTTTTTACAAACTGCACAAAGCTGAACAAGACGCAGCGCGTAAAGCCTTTATTGATGAAGGCGGTAATGCGGATGACTTTGTCCCTGCCCCCGACCCGTGGGAAACAAGGTTCAAGGAAATCATGAGCTCCATCAAAGAAAAGCGAAGTGTTATGGCAGCCGAACTGGAACAGGAAAAAGAAGAAAACTTGCAGAAAAAGCTTGCCATCCTCGATAAGATGAAAGCACTGATTGAAACAACAGAAGACACCAGCAAGATATACAACGAGTTCAAGCAGCTTCAGCAGGAATGGAATGACATCAAGCAAGTACCCGTCGGCAAGGTGAACGAACTATGGAAATCATACCAACTCTATACCGAAAAGTTCTACGACATGGTGAAGCTGAATAACGAATTCCGTGAATACGACTTCAAGAAAAACCTGGAACAGAAAACCCACTTGTGCGAAGCTGCTGAGAAACTGGCAGAAGAGCCCGATGTAGTATCTGCTTTCCATCAGCTTCAGAAGTTGCATCAGGAGTTCCGCAACATCGGTCCCGTGGCAAAAGACTTGCGCGAAAGCATCTGGGCACGCTTCAAAGCTGCTTCTACTGCCGTAAACCGCCGTCATCAGCAACACTTCGAAATGCTGAAAGAAAAGGAGCAGAACAACCTCGACCAGAAGACGGTCATCTGCGAAATCGCTGAAGCGATGGAATACGACAAGCTGAAAACTTTTGCCGACTGGGAGAACAAAACACAAGAGATTCTTGCCTTGCAGGCAAAATGGAAAACCATCGGCTATGCACCGCAGAAAATGAACGTCAAAATATTCGAACGTTTCCGCGCTGCATGCGATGAGTTCTTCAAACGGAAAGCCGCCTTCTTCAAACAGATTAAGGAAAACATGGCAGAAAATCTGGAAAAGAAAAAAGCACTGTGCGAAAAGGCGGAAGCCTTGAAAGACAGTACCGACTGGAAACAGACCGCCGAAATCCTCACTCAATTACAAAAGGAATGGAAAACCATCGGTCCGGTGGCAAAAAAACATTCGGATGCAGTATGGAAACGCTTCATCGGTGCCTGCGACTATTTCTTTGCACAAAAGAACAAAGCAACTTCTTCGCAACGCTCGGTAGAGATAGAAAACATGGCAAAGAAAGAAGAAATCATCAAGCAGCTGGCTGCTCTTGATGCTTCGGGTACTACCGATGACAATACGGCTGAACAGACACGCAGCCTGGTGAAAGAATGGAACTCCATCGGTCATGTACCTTTCAAGGAAAAAGACCGCCTGTACAACGAATTCCACAAGCTGGCTGATAAATTGTTTGACAAGCTGAACATCTCGGCATCCGAACGGAAACTGAGCGACTTCAAGTCGGGATTAGGCAAAGGGGATAACCTCTACCGCGACCGTGAAAAGCTGGTACGTACCTACGAAGGATTGAAAAGCGACATTCAAACCTACGAGAACAACCTGGGCTTCCTCTCTTCTGCATCAAAGAAGGGCAATACACTGGTAGCCGAGGTAACCCGAAAGATTGAACGCCTCAAAGGAGACATGGAACTGGTGCTGAAGAAAATCGAAGCCATTGACGAAAAGCTGAAAGAAGCGTAATATATTTGTAGTTCACCACAGATTACACAGATTAAAAAAAATTATTTTATCAATCCGTGTAATCTGTGGTGAATTATTGTTATCACCAGTTATCCGTACGGAACGGGAACAAAGGCAATTCACGGGTACCTGCCACATTTCCCGGTTGGAAATCACGGAAACAATAACGTACGGCTACCGGATTAGCCACCTTGTCGCAAGTTACTTTTATCTGAAGGTTGTTGTATACTTCCGCCTTGGCAGGATAAAACACCTTGTCGCTGCCTGCCACTTCAAAACCTTCCATATCACTCAGCCGGCTGAACCCGTCGGGCGCATCATTGAACGAAAGAATCACACTGCCGTCCTTCACCTCCATCGACTTATACGAAGGACCTGCCGACACAATACCTTTTACACCATACGTCTTTGCCAAAGCCATATAGGCAAGACGCTTACCCACATCGGTCTTGTTTTTCGGATGGATATTCTTTGCCTCATAAGGTTCCACCAGGTCATTGGTCGAAATCAATGCACTGTTCGGGATAATGGATTGCGCCTTAAACTGCTGTTCGCGCAGGAAAGCACTGCCCGTACCTTCGTAAGATCCGAACGGAGCAATCTCTACAAAATAGAAAGGCAATTCGCCCAGTCCCCATTCACTACGCCACAAGTCCACCATTGTCTTCAGGCGTTCGGCATAGTCGGGATGACCTACGTTCGATTCGCCTTGGTACCATAAGAAACCCTTGACGGTATAGTTCTGCAAGGGCTTCAACATCCCGTTGTACATAATAGTCGGGCTCATATAATGCCACCAGTCGTGCGGCTCCTCCTTGCGGATGTCCCGCTTCAGGTCTATGTCGGAATAATTCTTCACGATACTTGCCGGAAGCCACCCCTCCACCGTCGAGCCTCCCCAACTGCAATTGATGATACCGACAGGTACGTCAAGTACCCTGTTCATCATCATTGCAAAGTGGAATGCCGTAGCACTGAAAAAAGGCGCATTCTCCGGGTTGCTCACCTTCCATTTGCCCGGACAGGTCTCTACAGGTTCCAGTTGTCCGTTCTTTTCAACGGTTGCCACCCGTATGCCCTTCCATTGTGCCGCAGTGGCAATAGTCTCGTTCGCACCTTCTATAGGGCAGTTCCAGAAGCCGTTCAGCGGCATCTCCATATTCGATTGCCCCGAACAGAACCACACCTCACCTATCAGCACATTGTCCAGCTTCGTTTCTTCGCCATCCGAAAAAGTAATGGTCTGCGCCTCATACGTAGCGGCAGGCGTCTGCACCTTGGCAAGCCATTTGCCGGCTGCATCGCTCTTTACCTTATATACCCGGTCACTCCACGATACCCGCACGCTTACCTCCGTATTCGGATTCGCCTTTCCCCATAACTTCACTTCAGTCTGTTGCTGAAGCACCATGTTGTCACTCATTATGTCGGGCAACGTAACTTTTGCCCACGTGCTTGTCTGCATAGCTGCCAGCAGACAAGCCATTACAATACTTTTTCTCATATTTATTACCAATTCATTAGTTCCTTCAGGTAAGCCGTAAGCTCGTTCGCCATTTTCTGTTGCTGGCGCATCGACGGATGCCAGTTGGCTCCATATCCCAACGAACCGGTCTGCGGAGACATGTCGAAACGGTACACCTCCGTATCGCCAGCTTCTTTGCGCTCTGCCACAACCTTGTCCATCGCCCGCTTCACGTCTGCTAACGGTTTTCCGCTCAGCATCGAGCCACTCAGCAGGACGAGCTTCGCCTCCGGATAGATATCTCGCAGATGTGCTACGAACTTCCGGTATCCATCGGTCAGCAATGCGAAATCATACTTCCCGTCACCGGCATCATTGGTTCCCAAATTGATGCAGACCACATCGGGCGTGTACAGGCTATGGTCCCATAACTCTGTCGGGTCGGTAAACATCACCTGTTCGTACATCGCCGGCAGGCAATCCTTGCTTCCCGACACAGGTGCTCCGAAATTACGGTAAATGCCGATGCCCGAACGTGCCACTACCAAGTGCTGTGCATTCAATGCACGCGCCGTGCGTGCCGCATACGTATAGAAATGGTTTTCCGTCTCGTAGGTGAAAGGGTCGTTCCGGTCGTCCGACTCTACGCCATAGCCGCACGTAATGGAATTGCCGATAAACTCAATGCGCCGTTCGGGCAAGGCGGGAGCCTCAGCCAGCGTACATCCCTTGTCCAGGTAAAAGCCCTTGAAGACCGGTTTCAGTTCATATCCCTCCAATACATACATGATGCGTGCCCGGTGCGTCCCTTCGGGCAAACCCTCGACAAGGGTCACAATAGAATCGTTCTTCGTAAAACCGATGCGGTAAGGCAACCCGTCATCTATCTCCACCATAAAGTCCCCACTGCCCGGCTTTGCCTTCATCTGCAACGAAGTGCCCTCGAAATCGGCATAGATGCTTACACCCGGATAAGTGAACGTGACCGCCTGCGGAATGCGGTGGCTGACACGTCCCATATAGACAATGCGTGCGTCATCGGCAGACACAAAAGCCTCATCCTCCTTGGGTATACCGGCAAAAGCGGAAAAGCCGGAAAAGAAAGCCGGAATCATCCAGCCTAAAGCATAAATCATTCGTCTGTGTGTTTTCATCTTTCATGTATTTTTGCAAAGATAGCGAAGATTATCCACACACGCTAATAGAATCTTATCCAAATCTGCTCAAATCGTATCAAAAAGCTTCCGGTCCTTCATTTGTGCATTTTCTCACCACACAGATTAAAATAAACGAATATCCGCATTTTACCCAATTGCCATGTAGGGGCAGGATTTGCCTGCTCCTCGTACCATGCCATTTCCATAGAGACGGTGCGCACATCATCCTTGCATTTGATGGCATATCGGTAAGGAACATTTGGCTTTGCATGTAGCCCATATCTTTGTTTCAGGCGGCATACTTTTATGGTTTTCATATGGAAACCGTACGTTCTCGATATGGAAACCGTACGTTCTTGATATGGAAACCGTACGGTTTTCATATGAAAACCATAAAAGGAAGCCGCCTGAAACGATAATGTAATCCAAATGCGGAAACAATTGTTCCGGGAAAAATGCACAAACCTATGCCGTGCATGGTATAATCAAATATGAATGTACGCATTTCACCAATAAGAAGTTATTTCAGGTTTCTTAAATCGTACAACCACATTTGGTTATTTCGGAGAATATACTTATTTTTGCGTATAATCAAACGAAGCAGCCATGTACGAAGAATATATTACCGCCCAAAGCACTCCAGCCGGGAAAGTATTGGAGCATATCTTGCGAAGAGCCAATGTCTCGCAAAAAGAACTGGCTCTCCGTTCGGGCATTTATCCCCAACGTATACACGACTTGATTAAGGGAATACGGAGGTTTACCATTCCTTATTCTTTGAATATCGAAAAAGCGCTGAACATAGGGATAGAAGGATATTTCTATAAAATACAGGCTAACTATGAAATTTACCAATTCATCACCCATGAAGAACTTAAACAACATCCGGACTTGTCCCAGTTCAGCAACGCTTTGTTTTGGGACACAAAAGTGGACAAAATAAATTGGATACGGAATAAGAAATGGGTCATCAAGCGTGTGTTTGAATACGGAAATGAGCAAGAGATAAAGGAAATCATCCGCTTTTACGGCAAAGACGTCATAAACAAGATTTTCCCACAAATAAAGAATGCATGGAAAAAGGAAGACAGAGATGCGAACTATAAAAAATATATGCTATGAAACTGCATGAAGATACAGTATCTCCCCTCTTGCTGGAAGCGTTAAAGGCTATATCCGGAAGTCCTGTGTTTCAAGATTTCAATCTCGTAGGAGGAACTTGCCTGAGCCTTCAGTTAGGGCATAGGAGGTCTATTGACATCGACCTTTTTACAGAAATGGAGTATGGGAAAATGGATACCCAAGCGATGAAGGATTTTCTTTGCGCACATTTTCCCTATACTGAAAATTTAGATAGCATGAATCAACCGGCATTAGGCTATTCTGTCCGCATCGGAAAATCTCCGATAGAAAGTGTAAAGGCAGATTTCTTTTATACCGAAAAGTTTATTTTCCCCACCATTAAGGTCAATGGCATCCAGCTTGCGGACATACGGGAAATTGCAGCCATGAAAATCAAAGCAATCACTGAAGAAGAGCCGCGCCAAAAAGATTTTTGGGACATTTATGAGCTAAGCAATCGTTTCTCGCTTCAAGACATGATAGAGTGGGCTATCCAGCGTGACCAATGGAGCGTGACAGAGAGGGACATTGAAAAAGGATTCCAAAACATTTTCCATGTCGAAGAGTCAAATGAAGGCATAGATTGCTATAGAGGTTACGAATGGGAATTAATCAGGATAGATTTGAAAGCTATGGCAGATGAATATTTTTCCCATAAGACAAATGATTAAAAAGTGGCATATTCGTTTTACCATACTAACTTATAGCCTACACCCTTTACCGTATGCAGGTCAATTTCTTTATCTTCTTGCAGATATTTGCGCAAGTGGGCAATGAAATTGTTCAGGCTTTGTTCATTTGCTGCTTCCCCCTGCCATAACACTTCTTCTATTTCTGCACGGGTAACCACTTTGTTCCGGTTGGATGCCAACAGGTTAAGCAGTTTACATTCAAACAGGCTTAAAGTTCTTGCCTCGCCGGTTTCAGATGTCAGCAAACGTTCTTTAGGGTTTAACGTAAAATGCCCGATACGGATTTCGGCAAATGTATCCGATGTATAGCGTTGCACGTAGGCAAGCAGTTCCTCCAGTTCGAAAGGTTTCTTCAGGTATGCCACCGCTCCTGCCCGTAATGCCCTTGCTACTTCTGAACTCTCTATATGCGATGACACGAACAGTATAGGTATATCGGGTGCCAAAGCTTTCAGCCGTAAAGCCTTATCGATGCCATCGTCTTTTCCTATTTCTACGTCCAGCAGAAGCAGGTGAGGGTTCAGTTCGTTGATAACAGAAGTAATAGCTGTCAACGAGGTCTGGTAATGCGTCTCATAACCGGCTTCGTTCAACGCCAAGGTCACAATGGTGCCCAACGTCATATCGTCGTCTATAAATAATATCCGTTTCTTTTCCATGTTCTTTTTCAGGTGATAAGTTGACAAGACTTCAGGTGCCTCAATCTATAACGGAAGAGTCACCGTAAACACGCTGCCTTTGCCTTCGGTACTCAGCACACCGATTGTCCCTCCATGTTCGTCAATGATGTATTTAGCCTGCGTCAGCCCGATACCGTAGCCTTTCTGCAAGCGGTCCGCTTCGCGAGGCACCTGGTAGAACTGGCGGAATATCTTCTTTTGGTAACGGGCAGGGATTCCCCAGCCGTTATCGCTCACCGCCATGCTAAACTTGTCTGCTTCCTGTGTCAAGACAATTTCCACCTTTACACCCTCATCAGCATACTTCAAGGCATTCTCTACCAAATTTCGCAACACATTTTCCAGATACATCGCATCCGCCCTGACGGTGCATCCTTCCGGCAATTCGTTGCGGACGGTCAACGTATGCGGTTTATTCCCGTAGGTTACGTCCATTTCTTCCTTTATCCGATACGCCAGAGCAGCTACATCTACCTGTGTCTTACGCAACACCAATTTACGGCGGTCTTTCCGTGCTACAATCAAGAGCGACTCGATATTTGCCACCAAGTGTTTCACTCCTGTCTCGTTCATCAAGATTACCTTGCGTCTCACCGGGTCTTTCTCTCCCTGTTTAAACCAGTCCAGCATTGCCAATACGCCGTTAAGCGGAGCTTTCAGGTCGTGTATCGTGCCGTTTACGCTATTCTCCCTTTTCCGCAGCAAAGCGTCTTTCCGCCGTATTTCGGTCAGCTGGAATACCAGGCAAAGCAATACAATCACCACAATCGCTGCCGAAAGCATCAGCGTGTACCACAGATGTTTCAGAAAGGCAGACATCGGAATCTCCGATTTGACCTGTACCGCATACAGCCCTTTTGTCCCGATGTCGAGCATTTCCGAGCAATGTCCCTTTTCGTCCGGCTGCAATTCGCCTGCCGAAGCAATCAGTCGCTTGTCGGCATCATAAAGCAACAAAACGTGGCGGTAGTTCCCACCGATAGGCTCTAAAGAATATAAACTGTCCAATGTGGCAAGCTGAAGCCCGTTTCCTTCCTCTATCTTCTTGTCTTGTAGCCACTGCTGCAAAATTTCTCCCCTTGTTTTTCCGATATTTTTTTCCCACTCGCTATCAAGGTTCAAGGTATCTCCCGGTGAGGTAGAGTGCCACAGGCTGTCACGCTCCTGCGGGGTCATATCCGATGCGGCTTTGATATATAGGCGGAATTGGGAAGATTCCCGGTTCTGCTCCCGGTTACGCAGATGCAACTCTTTGGTTATGGCAAGCTCCAATGCGTCTTGAGCCAAAGAAACCTTTTGCCCGATATAATCACGATACTGATTTTCGACATAGCTTATTTGCAAGCAAAGCAATGCTACAATCGCAATCACCGTTATATAATAGTATCTTTTCATCCTTGTTCCCGTTTGCTATGCAAAAATAGACATTTTCCGGCAAACTGCAAGCTCTTCAGTCATGAAATAGCAATTAAGACACATGGACTTATCATTTACGAACATAATCAAAATTCACAAAATGATTATGTAAAGATTATGTTCCGATTATAAGCGGTTCGAAAAAAGCTCTATAACTTTGCAAGTGTAAAACAAAACAATTAAATAGAAAGATTTCCATTCATAATGATATAATGGTGACAATCAGATGTAACCATACATTGGAAAATTTTGATTCGTTTAGGAATTTGATTGAGGATTTTAAAGAATACTGGAATTATTCTAATGTGAGATTTTCTTTTCACAAAGTGTGGCAAGAGCCTGAATCTACAGAATTGTTTGCAAAAAGAGAGGCTTTAAAACGTGATGTTTCAAAATCGGGGATTAAATCAAATATCGATTCTTATTATGGCGATAGCCTTACACCGTGTTATGCTGATTTTGATAACCACATAGTCGTTAACTATAATGGTGATATTTATAAATGCACGGCAAGAGATTTTAAACCCGAAAACAGATTGGGGTATTTGAATGATGACGGTGAAATCATTTATAATGAGATGGCTCAAAAGAGGTTTAAGGCAAGATTGACGAAACAGTGCTTGAGTTGTCGGATGCTGCCTGTTTGTACGATATGCTTTCAACAACGAAGTGAATCGGTGGACGGTTCTTGCCCAATCCCTCGTGTTTATGAAAATGCTACAATCAATATCCGTAAATATTTTTATGACGTGATTGCTTTAAAGCATCAGGTAACAACATAAGCGCATTTCTGAATAAATAGAAAGTCTACACTTGCTATTTATAACAAAAAGATAGGTGAGAACAAGAAAATGAGTATATTTGCAGGCGAGAATTAATGAAAACAGTTTGTTTATGAATCGGTATTTATTCGTAATTTTATTGTGTATTTATTCGATATGCCGGATAATGGCGCAGGATATAATTTCAGGGAAGGTGGTAGATGAAAATAGGAGTCCGTTGCCTTATGTGAGCGTTGTCCTTCAGCATGTACAAGATTCGTCGTATGTCTGTGGAGTCACCTCGGATACGGAAGGGGTGTTCCGTTTACCGGTTCAGCCAGACAGGGAATATGCGTTATTGGTGTCGTATATCGGTTATACCACAGTCCGTAAAACCTGCAAGGTGGGTAATGTCGGGACAATCGTTATGAAAAAAGACGTTACGATGCTGGAGGAAGTGAATGTCATCGCTTCAAGAATCCGCCACAATGCGAATGGCTATACCGTCAATCTCCGTTCTTCGGATATAGTGAAAGGCAAGCAGTCTGCCGATGCTTTGGCATTTCTTCCAGGGATAACCAAAGAAGATGACAGTTATAAAATCAACGGGCTTCCTGTAAGTGAGATTTATGTGGACGGTATAAAACTTGCCAATATGGATGAACTGAAAAATCTTCCGGCGGATATGATTGAGCGGGTGAAAGTGAACTATCTGGCAGGGAGCAATCAGAATGCGGCTTTGACAGGAGGAACGATTGATATTTCCCTCCGCCAGCCACCCCAAGGCGGGTATTACGGCTCTCTGAACGGAGGAGCCACATTCTATCCCGATTACGGGTTCAGTAATGAGAACGTAGGCGGTGTCATCCGTTACCGTTATAAGAATCTGAACGTTTACGATAACCTTTCCTTGAATTTCAATCAACCGGAAGAAACCGCCGCTCAAACCGTATGGAATCAGTCAACCGATTTGCGTACGCAAATTGATGAAGAGACAAAATACCGGGGACATCACATCAACAACCGTTTGAGCCTTACCCAGCAGATAAACGAAAACCATTCTCTTGGCGCCAGCTACTATGTGGCGACAAACCGGCTTAAGGCATCTTCACTTACCATTGGCAGCCAGGAAAACGCCATCCGCTCGGCTATCGAAAGTAAAGACAATTACCTTGATCAGGAAGCGACCTTGAAATATACTGCCAAGCTTGGCCGGAGAGGGACAACACTGGATATAACAGGCGACTATTTTAACCGCCAGTCGGATAACCATACAGGCTATTCGTATGGCGACAACACATCGGATGTGTCGGAGGATGAATCTTCACTGGATATGTATAAACTTTCGGTTGACGTGACCGACCCTCGCAGCCAGAAACTGGTATGGAAATATGGTGCGTCCGTGCACTATATTGTCTCTGATTATCATCCTGCTATCGGCGTTTCTAATCAAACAGACCGTTTCCAGACAAGCCAAACCGCAACAACGACAAAAGGGCTGACTCCGTTGGCGTATGTGTCTGCCATGGGGCAAATCTGGAAAATCAATTACAGTATTGGCGTGAACTGGCAATTGAATGAAATCAAATATAAAACGTCGGATGATGGAATAGAGTCATCGGATACACAATGGGGGATTAATCCGACCGTACAACTAATGATGCCGTTGGATAAGAAAGGTGAGTATATGTTGATGCTGAATTATAAGCGTACCCTTGACGACATCCCGTATGCGGCGATTTCATCTACAGTCCGCTGGAGTGACCCGTACAATTATACGGTTGGCAATCCCGACTTGAAAGCCCCTACGGCGGATATGCTTATCGCCGGTGCCTCTTTGTTCCGCAATTTGCTGAACCTGACAGCGGTGTATTCGCATACGAAGGACAACATTTATTGGGAAACCAGACAAAATCCGGGCGCATCTGATGTGTTTTATACAATTCCGGTAAATCTTCCATCGGCAGATTTCTATGGCATAGGAGTGGAACTGAATCTGAATCCGGTCAAGCCGTGGAGGATGAAAGCCTCCGGTCGTCTGGAAATCCATCCGGAAGATGTTACATTAGACGGCATCTACTATGGGAAAACAAGACTTCGCCAGTATTATGCCATATACAACACCTTTGCCTTCAATCACGGCTGGGGCGGCATGTTGAACCTGATATGCGAGCCGACTTTCAAGACCTACGACCGTACTTACCATACTATCTATAATATCGGCGGGCAGGTTTATAAAACGATGTGTAAAGATAAGCTGCAATTGACTTTCATGTTCAATGCTCTTGGCGACCGCCGCAAATATGACCGCTATGCCAACGGCAATAAGGTGACCTACGATTTTACTACGCCTGTGCAGTATGTAGGCTTTTCGCTTATATGGAGATTTTCAGGAGGCAAGCAGGTGAATGTAAATACGATAGAAAGCGGTTCGCAGAACTTTAAGGAAATAAAGGACGTTATTAGATAGAGTAATGGCTCGGTTTCACTTTATAAAACAGCATGATGCTATGCAATGTGGAGTAGCATGCCTCCAAATGATTTGTAGGTATTATAAAAAGATATATTCCACTGATACATTGCATCAATATTGTTTTGCGACCAATGAAGGCGTATCTTTATTGGGTATCAGTGATGCTGCCAAGAAATTAGGGTTACGTACTGTTTGTGGACGTATTACAGTTAATCAGTTGAATGCTTCATCACTCTCATGCATCCTCCACTGGAACCAGAACCATTTCGTGGTATTATATAAAATAAGGAGAGGAAAAACCTTCTACATCGCCGACCCGGACAAAGGGAAAATCAGATATACCAAGGAAGAATTCAAGAGCCATTGGATAAGCACCACCTCGCAAGGGGAGGAAAAAGGGGTAGCCATGTTTTTGGAGCCTACCCCGGAGTTCGGCAGACTAAAAGGGGAAGAGGCGGAAGGCATACACTCGTTCCGCTTCCTGATGGGATACCTGAAGCAATACCGCCGGTGCTTCGTGCAGATTGCCTTGGGGCTGCTGGTTGGGAGCCTGCTGCAGCTCATCCTGCCTTTCCTTACGCAAGCGATCGTTGACTTGGGCGTCAAGCACCAAGATATCAAGTTGATTTTAGGGACTAGGTACTAGTTGACTAGGTACTAGGGACTAGGTTTCAAATAGCTTTGTTAACGGAAACCTTAGTATCTGAAACCTAGTCAACTAGTCCCCTAGTCCCTTGTCACCTCAAAAACTCAAAAACTCAAAAACTTAAAAACTCAAAACATGACCGACAAACGCATTGAACTCCGTTCGGAAAAGGTACGCCGCATTGTGGGTACCATTCCTCCGTCATTGGTACGCTGGAACATCACTGTATTGATTGTCATTCTGTCCGTTCTGATTGCGGCAGTATGCTGCATACCTTATCCCTACGGGGAAGGGGAAAGCATCCTGCAGCATATACTCGGTTGCTTATAAGCCATTTCAGGAAGGAAAGGAAATATCAACAGAAATACTTGCTTTTATAGAATAACCCAAGCATGATGTTTCAATTCTTTTTCTCTATGTTACATCCAATAAACCCCATGTAACAAATGCATACATTATGCTTCCTTGTGTACTAAATGTACTTGGTTTCCTTCAGTGTATTTACGTATTTGTTATATATTTGCGGTATCAATCACCAATAAAACTTATCTATTATGGAAAATCATAACATTCATAACATTTTATTCTGCTTTCATCTGTGCATACTGATAGGTGCCCTATTGCCTATCCCGTTCGGCAACATCTTACTTCCCTGGTTCTACTGGCTGTATAAAGGCGGCAGAAAGAACAGAGAAATATCAGAACAAGCATGCAGGGCATTGAATTTCCAATTCCTGTGCGGATGTCTCGTTTTCGTTTATGCCATCATTGCCTGGACGAGCTTCATCAATATGATGGCAAGCGGGAATAAGCCCGATTATGCCTGGCTGGCACCCATCGTATGTTTCTACACCGCTGCAAGCGTGTTGTATCCTTTCTTCATTCTGGTTTATATGAACATCACTAGAAAAAGCAGACAGTTTTATCCGAAAACAATCTATTTGTTCAAATAACCGGCTGATGACCAGATAATGAAAGATTTCTGACTAGAGCCTGCTACAAATCCACGGGAATGTCTATCTTTGCAAAAAAACGTGCGACAATGAACATGACCGAACTGCAAAATGTTACCTCCCGATTTCCTCAGATAAAAGAGATAAAAGGCATCCAGGCTTTACAATCCGGACTGATTAACCGGACTTACCTTGTCGAGACAAATGGTCCGGACAACTATATACTTCAGCAAATCAACCACCACGTATTCACCAATGTGGAATTGCTGCAACACAACATCGAATGTGTGACCCGGCATATCCGAGCCAAACTGATAGCACGCGGAGAACCGGACATCGAACGGAAAGTATTGCATTTCCTGCCTACCACGGAAGGAAAGACCTATCACTTCGACGGGACGCACTACTGGCGAACCTGTGTGTATATCCGCGATTCGTACACACAAACCAAGGTGACACCGGATACTGCCTATCTGGTAGGGTTGAAATTCGGAGAGTTCGAAGCGATGCTTGCCGACCTGCCCGAGAAGCTGGAAGAAACCATCCCCGACTTCCACAATATGGAATTCCGGATGCAGCAGTTAAGAGAAGCCATAAGAACGGACCAGGCAGGACGAAAGGGAAAAGTGCAGGATTTGATAGACACACTGGAACGGGATGCCGATGACATGTGTGCTGCCGAACGGCTGTACCGTGCCGGCAAATTGCCTAAACGGATTTGCCATTGCGATACGAAGGTAAGCAATATGCTGTTCGATGCGGAAGGCAAGGTGCTCTGCATCATCGACCTGGACACAGTGATGCCCTCATTCGTGTTTTCCGACTTCGGCGACTTCCTGCGCACTGCCGCCAGCACGGCTGCCGAAGATGAACCAGACACGGAGAAAATACATTTCAACATGAATATTTTCCGTACTTTCACCCGCGGATATCTTGAATCGGCAAGCGCATTCCTCACACCGCTCGAAATAGAAATGCTGCCCTATGCCGTCCGCCTCTTCCCCTATATGCAGGCGGTACGGTTCCTGACCGATTACCTCAACGGGGACACGTATTACCAAACTGCCTATCCTGAACACAATTACGTCCGCACACGGGCGCAATACAAGCTGTACCAAGAAACATGCAAGGCTGTTCCCGATATGCAACAATACATCTCACAGCAAATGAAAAACCCTTTAAGAGAAAACGCAGATTAACACGGATTTCCGCAGATTATTTTTACAGACTATTATCAGACTTACGATTTGATTTCAGCCGCATTTCTCAGAAGCTGTTTTGAATTTATCGTGCGATGATTTGGGATGAGTTTTTGAGGCATTTTCGCTTCTGTGATGAGGAAGATAGCGGGCTATCTGACGAAGAACAGGAGCGAAAAGGACCAAAAAATCGCCCAAAGCACACACGAAAACGGATACATCAAGACAAGAAAAACTTTTTGGAGAAATTCAAAACAGCTTCTCAAATCGACTGATTGCAAAGCATTCAAATCTGCGTCAATCCGCGAAAATCTGCGTTTCAAACAAAAACATCCATTATAAAAACCATAAACAAAAGAAGTATGAAAACCATCCAAACATTGGCTTTAGGGCTGTGTTTAGCCCTTGGAGCTTGTACTACACAACCCGACTCGACAGTGCAGACAAACGATAAAGGCACACAGTGGGAATGGAAACAAGGAACCATCGTAGTAAAAACGCCCGAACGCCCAGCGGGACAGAAAAGTGTATTGGGGCTTGCCCTTCCCAAAATGGAAGTGGTACGTGTAGGATTCGTAGGGTTAGGCATGCGAGGTCCGGGAGCCGTGGAACGCTTCACCTACATTCCGGGTACACAGATTGTAGCCTTGTGCGACTATGAACAGGAGCGTGCCGAAGCCTGCCAGAAATTGTTGCAGAAAGCTTCGCTGCCCAAAGCCGCCATCTACTCCGGCGAGAAAGGATATGAAGAGTTGTGCAAACGCGATGACATCGACTTAGTGTACATCGCCGCCGACTGGCTACACCACTTCCCCATCGCCAAATGCGCACTGGAGAACGGCAAGAACGTAGCTATCGAAGTACCTTCGGCTATGAACCTGAAAGAATGCTGGGAACTGATTGACCTGAGCGAAAAGAACCGCAAGCACTGCATGATTCTGGAGAACTGCTGCTACGACTGGTTCGAGATGAACACGTTGAACATGGCGCAACAAGGCGTGTTCGGCGAAATTATCCGTGCACAAGGAGCTTACATCCACAATTTGAACGAATTTTGGGACCACTACTGGAAGAACGGCGAGGACGACAAGCTGGGCTGGCGGCTGGACTACAACATGCGACACCGCGGTGACGTATATGCTACCCATGGCTTAGGTCCCGTGGCACAAGCCTTGAACATCCACCGGGGCGACCGCATGGAGACGCTGGTAGCGATGGACACCAAGTCGGTAGTAGGCAAGGCACTGGTAGAAGCACGCACCGATTCCGCCTGCACGAATTTCCGCAACGGCGACCATACCACCACCCTTATCCGCACAGCAAACGGCAAGGTGATTGAAATCCAGCACGACGTAATGACACCCCAGCCTTACAGCCGCCTGTACCAGCTGACCGGCACGAAAGGATTCGCCAACAAATATCCGGTAGAAGGCTATGCGCTCGACAGCGAGCAGCTTTCGGCTTCGGGCGTACAGCCGAAAGTGGACGACCTCAGCGCACACGGCTTCCTTCCGAAAGCTGAGCAAGAAGCCTTGGTAGCCAAATACCAGCACCCGATCCTGAAGAAATATGGCGAGATGGCAAAAGAAGTAGGCGGACATGGAGGTATGGACTTCATTATGGACAGCCGTTTAGTATATTGCCTGCAGAACGGATTGCCGCTGGACATGGACGTGTACGACCTTGCCGAATGGTGCTGCCTTGCCGAACTGGGCGAACTGTCGATGGACAATGGCTGCGCACCGGTAGCTTTCCCCGATTTCACCCGCGGTGAATGGAACGTGATAAAAGGATACAAACATGCCTATGCCTCTCCCGAAGAGGAAGCTGCCACACTGGAAAAAGCCAAGGCATTCACGGCAAAACTGAAATCAGGTAACTAGGTAACCAGGTGACCAGGGACTAGGTTTCAAATAGTCCTGCTGATGTAAACCAAGCTATTCAGAACCTAGTGCCTAGTACCTAGTACCTTGTCACCTAATACCTTTCGTCACATCCGCTCCATATCGCTTGCCGAAGAGTTCTTGCCGCGGTACGTGTTCTTCAACTGATTGAAACGGAAGACCAGGCTGACGGAGAAATTCCACAGCTGGTAGTCTTCGGTCTGGGTGAAACGGAGGTTTCCCTCACGCTGCTCTTCACGGAATTTCATGGTGCGCAGCAGGTCGTAAGCCTTCAGGCTGACGCTGAAACGCTTCTCGAAGAAATCTTTCTGCAATTCCAGATTCAGCATTTGGTAAGGACGAATGGACACACTCTCCAAATCGCCGCCGGAATAGAAGGCGTAATACACACTTAGCAGATAGTCTTTCGGAAACGTGAACTGCTGGTTGAGCGCAGCGGTACAGTTGGGCGAATGGTAGGCAAGCGGTTCTCCACGGTACATCACCTTGAAAAAGGGCTGGCTGATGCCCAACGTAAGGGAAGGATGCCAGATGCCGAACGTCTTCTGAATGTTCAGCGTCGCCTTCAGGTACTGAATGCGGCGGTAATTACAAAAGGTGCTGATGATGCGGTTTCCCGCTTCTTCCTCATGGCAGGTGGACAGGTGGTTCTTCTCGTACGTATAGCTCGCGCTGAAATAAAAGGGTTTGTGGCTGATGCTCCACTCCAGCTTGTACGCCGTGGCAGGCAGCAGCAGCGGATTGCCCCGCTGGTACATAAACTCGTTGCTGTAATAGACGGCGTTGCTCAGCTGGCGGAACGAAGGACGTGTGGTGCGCGACGAGAAAGACAACGTCTGGCTCCAGCCGTTACGCTTGTAGCTGACGCTTGCCGAAGGATAGACGTTGTGAAAGCGGCGGGTCAGGTTGCCCGAAGCGTCCAGCCGGTCGCGGAACTTCATCTGCATATATTCGTAACGCACGCCTGCCCGGAAAGAAAAGTCGCCCGCCTCTGCCGACACGTCTGCAAACGCCGCCGCACGCACTTCGTCTTCATCGTAAAGCGAAGCCGCCACATTGTCTGCCGTGCTCTGCAGTTCGTTGTGCGTATGCACCCGGCTCACGTCGCTTCCAAAGCCCACCTGCACACCGGAGGCAGGGCGATAATCGAACGCCAACTGGCCCGAGGCAATCGACAAATTCCCCTTCCCACGGCTTTCTGTTTCCAGCCGATCGCCCGAACTTGTTTCCGCCGTCGCCTGCCGGTAGCGGTTCCGGTTGTACACAAAGTCGAGGTTGAGGGCGGACGAAAGCCGGTCGCTCCAGTCGGCGTTATGGAACAGGTTGGCGTGATACACGTCGGTGCGGTTCAGGTAATCGTTGTCGATGTCTTTTTCCGCCAAGGGTGCATGGCTCCACCCGTATGCCAGGCTCCCGGTACGGAACGTATAGTCACGTGTATGTGTGCCTTCCACCTTCGCCCCTATCACGTGACGGGCGGTAAGCTCATAATCTGCATTAGCGTACCACGTATGTTGCTTCGTGTCGCGGCGGTCGCCCTGGTCAGGATTCCGGTACAGATACAGGCTGTCGCCCAACGCCAGCTCGTGCGATTGCGGCTGGTTCACCACCGAACGGTAATCGGCATACTGGTAATACGCCGACACGTGGAGCTTCCGGTTCCAATAGTCGTAGCGCAGCGTCTCGTAGTCGGAATACCGCCTGCCCTGCTCCGACACGTGCTCCACCAGCAAGGCATGCCCGTCGTCACGGCGCAAGGTATAGACCTTCAGCACCGCTTTCCCCTCGGCGTCGTAGCGTGCGCCCGGATTGGTAATCAGCTCCACCGAACGGATGTCTTGCGGCGTTAGCTGCTGCAGCTCGTCGGCACGCGCCTTGCGGTTGTTGATGTAAATCACCGGAGTGCCCAAGCCGAACACTTCCACCTCGCCCGACACGGTGAACGTCATCCCCGGCAACACTGCCAGCATATCGTTGATGCGGTGGTATTGGCTCAACGTCGTGCCCTCCACGCGGGTCAGCAGCGCGCCGTCTTTCAGCTGATGAACGGGACGTTCCGCCACCACCTCCACGCCCTGCAGCCGAACGCTCTCTTCGCGCAGCGTCACTTCGCCCGTAAAGCCGCTTGCCGGAACCGTGCACGAGTGGTAGCCCAAGCACGAGAACCGCAGCAAGCCTTCGCCCGGAGCCGAAGCCTCCAGCATGAAACATCCGTCGGCATCGCTCACCGTGCCAGCCACAAAAACCGAATCGGGCAGCGCGAGCAGCACCACATTGGCGTACGCCACTCCCCGATGCGCCTCATCCGTCACTTTTCCCGTCAGGCTGTCCGCCCCGATGCCTGCACAGACGCAGTGCAGCAACATCGCTGTAAAAATCATTCTTTTCATCATCGTATGTTTTTGTTTTCGTTAAGATTTATCATTCCGTCCGCAGTCGGCAACACTTATCCTACAGGATTGGCATCGTCCGAGCCTCCGACAGCACGTATCCTGCAGGATTGGCATCATCCGAGCTTCCGACAGCACTTATCCTGTAGGATTGGCATCGTCCGAGCTTCCGACAGCACGTATCCTGCAGGATTGGCATCGTCCGAGCCTCCGACAATGCTTATCCGGCTGGAACTCGCTGCAAAGTAACGGCAAAACTTCCCGGCGGCGAAAAATAATCCTTACCCGTGGGTTACGCCTATATTACTATTTTATTACTCCGCGCCACAGTTCCGGGTTTTTCCGCTATCTTTGTCGTGCACAATCAAACATACGCTTATGAAGAAATCAGTCCCTTGGATAAACCTCGTCACCATAGTCGCCTCGCTGTCCATTCTGATAGCGCAGGCAATCGGCTTCCGCCTGCAGTGCCGGCACGCGCTGGAGCAGGCGGTCGACGAACAGAAACGGCTGGTAGGACAATGCTGTGACGACTTCTTCCGCCAGCAAATGGAGGTGCCGTCCGACAAAGGCTTCGTGGTCTACCTCTTTACCGCCGAAACCCATGAGCTGCTGGACACCTACACTTCGGTGCCCGGCTCGTACGTTGAAAACGGCATCGTGCGGCTGAACCCTCGCCTGACGCTACAGACCGACACGTTCTACCTGCCTGCTTCCGTCTCCTACAACAACTGGAGTACCTTGGCGACACGCTACGTAGCAAGCGAACGCGGGCTTGCCTCCCCACAAGCACTGGAAGCCTTCTTGCGCGAACGGCTGGACGAACCGGCACTCACGGTCACCGCCTCTGCCGGACGGCAGCTGTTGGCGGACATCGAGACCGTGTCGGCAGGCAGTTTCTTCCGCCCCACGTACCGCCTGCAGTTCGGCATCAACCCCCTGAACCGAGAAAGCGTCTTCATCGGAGGCAGCCTCAAGACCGGCACGCTGCTGAAAGAGATATACTGGATGCTGGCGGCATCTGCCGTATGGGCAGTCCTCCTGATACTCTGCCTCATCTACCAAGCACGCACCATTCACGGCGAACGGAAGCTGAACCGCCTGCGCAACGACTTCCTGCACGCGATGATTCACGAACTGAAACGCCCCGTACAGTCGCTAAAAATCCTGATGTCGGTACTTAAGGACAAAGAAATGAGCCGCGATGAAACATTGCGCCGGGAAGCGGTTGCCGATGCACAAGCAGAGCTGGACAACCTCTCCGCCTACTTCTCGAAGCTGCGCGACATGACCTACGGCGACTTCAAGGAAATCCCGCTCAACCGCACCGTGTTCAACCTGAACGCCCTCCTCCGCCCACTGATAGAAAAGACCGAAAGGCAGGGCGTGAGCATCCGCATCGACTCCGAGCCGCAAGACATCCTCGTGAAAGCCGACCGGATGCACATCAGCAACATCTTCAGCAACCTGCTGGAGAACGCCGTGAAGTATGCGCGGGGCGAAGCCGTCATTACAATCACCCTCCGCCAGACGGGCAACCGGACAGACATCGAAGTGAGCGACAACGGAAGGGGCATCCCAGCCGACGAACTGAAACACATCTTCGAGAAATTCTACCGCAGCCCTGCAGTGCGCCGCGAGAACATTCCGGGACTGGGACTGGGGCTGAGCTACGTAAAAAGCTTGGTGGAAGCCCACTGCGGACACATCCGCGTAGAGAGCGAACCAAACCGAGGTACCACCTTTTATATATCTATACCGCAATGAACGATTCACCCTTAAAAATCCTGTTTGCCGACGACGACGCCACATATTCGTTGTTCTTGAAACGCTTCCTCGAAAAAGCAGGCTACGAAGTCGTACACGTGCCCGACGGGAAGCAGGCGTTGGAGCAGTTCCGCCTCTGCCGCCCCGACCTGGTATTGCTGGACATCAATATGCCGGAGATAAACGGCTTCGAAGTGGCACGGCAAATCCGCAGCTGGGACAAGAAAGTGCTGCTGTTCTTCCTGTCCGACCGCACCGAAATCTCCGACCGTCTGAAAGGATTCAGCCTGAAAGGGAACGACTACATCCCCAAGCCCTTCTATCCCGAAGAACTATTGGCAAAGATAGAAGAACGTTTCGCGGACAGTACCGGCGAAGACAACCCGCACTACCAAGCTAGCCATACCCTCTTCTCGCCCGAAACCAACGAGCTGACCGTATGCGGCACGGCGCACACCGTCACCTCGCGTCAGGCGGAAATACTGACCCTGCTGTTCCAAAACATCAACCAGACCGTCTACCGCGAAGACATCCTGACCCACGTATGGGGAAACGACTCGTACGCCAACTCGCTTGCGCTGAACGTGCAGATTTCCTACCTGCGCCACTACCTGAAAGACGATTCGGGCATACGCATCGAGTCCATCAAGAAAAAAGGCTACGTGCTGCGGACGGTCTCTCCCGAATAAATCGGCAGGCAATGCCGGATAAGTCGGACAAAATGCTTATTTTTGTGACGATAAAACAAGCAATATTTCACCACAGAGGCCACAGAGGCACACAGAGTCTTTAAATTTTCCTCTGTGATACTCTGTGTCCCCTGTGGTGATTTTTTCATCCGATAAATGAATCAAGATATGACAAGCGACAACGAAAAAGAAATGTTCCCCCTCGTAGATGAAGAGGGAAACATAACGGGAGCAGCCACGCGGGGCGAATGCCACAACGGGAGCAAACTGCTGCATCCGGTAGTACACTTGCACGTGTTCAACAGCCGGGGCGAACTCTTCCTGCAACGCCGTCCGGCGTGGAAAGACATCCAGCCCGGCAAATGGGACACATCGGTAGGCGGACACATCGACCTGGGCGAGAGTGTAGAAATGGCACTGGTACGGGAAGCACGCGAAGAATTAGGCATTACCGGCTTCACGCCCCAACTCCTCACGCATTACGTCTTCGAATCCGACCGTGAAAAAGAACTGGTGTTCAGTCACCGCACTACCTACGACGGCACTATCACCCCCAGCGACGAACTGGACGGCGGACGCTTCTGGACTTTAGAGGACATCCGGAAAGCATTAGGCACAGGCATCTTCACGCCTAACTTCGAAAACGAATTCAAACGGTTGGGCTTCTGAACGTAAAAAAACAGGACATGACATGCAGTATTCGAAGTTTTCTTTCATTTACTTAATAAAAATGTGAAAAACATTGTTTATGAAAGAATCACTTACACTACGCAAACGCCTGGGGTTGGAAATCAACCGGAAGCTTACCGACAACCTTATCAAGGAACATCCGTTGCGGCAATTGTTCTGGGAATGCACGCTGCGCTGTAACCTGCATTGCCGCCATTGCGGAAGCGATTGCAAAAAGATAGCCGGCTACCAGGACATGCCGAAAGAAGATTTCCTGCGGGTGCTGGACAATGTAGCCGCACACACCGACCCGCACAAGGTATTCGTCATCCTGACCGGAGGCGAACCGCTGGTGCGCGAAGATTTGGAAGAATGCGGACGAGCCATTTACGAAAAAGGATTCCCTTGGGGCATGGTGACAAACGGATTGTTCCTTACTCCCGAACGGTTGGAAAGCCTCATCCGTGCCGGCATGCACTCGGCTACCGTCAGTCTGGACGGATTCAAGGAAGAGCACAACTGGATGCGCGGACATCCGGAAAGCTTCGACCGTGCCATCAAAGCCATCCGTATGCTGGCAGCCTTACCCGGCTTCGTGTTCGATGTAGTGACCTGCGTGAACAAGCACAATTACCCTTACCTGGAAGAACTGAAACAATACCTCATCGGCATCGGACTGAAACGCTGGCGGCTCTTCACCGTGTTCCCCATAGGAAGGGCGGCGCACGATGCCGAACTGCAACTCTCTCCCGAAGAGTTCCGGGGGATGCTGGACTTCATCAAACGCACGCGCCAATCCGGAGACATCCGCATCAGTTACGGATGCGAAGGCTTCTTGGGCAACTACGAAGGAGACGTACGCGACCACCTGTTCAGCTGCCAGGCAGGCATCACCGTCGGCTCGGTACTGATAGACGGTTCCATTTCATCGTGCCCCAGCATCCGCGCCGATTATCACCAAGGCAACATCTATCAGGACGAGTTCATGGAAGTATGGGAAAACCGCTTCCTCCCCTATCGCGACCGCGAATGGATGCGCACCGGCGAATGTGCCTCGTGCGACTATTTCCGCTATTGCCGGGGTAACGGCATGCACCTGCGCAACGAGAAAGGCGAACTGTTAGTATGTCATTTGCACAAATTATTCACCAAATCATAAATCAAAACGTATATGAAAACAAACAAATGGATGACGCGCCTCCTGTCGGGCGCACTGGTCGCATTAGGATTTACCGCCTGCGACGATGAAAACAATGGTGATTACCCTGATGATTATCCATTAGAATACGGAAGCCCTTCTGTAGAATATCGGGTAAAAGGCACCGTGACCGATGAAGCCGGAAACCCGATTGAGAACATTCGGGTCATTATCCGAAATGCGTGGGACAACACGCCCAATCCGTATATGGACGATACGGTCTACACCGACAAGCAAGGGGCATTTGCCAACGAAATGAACACTACCGGAGGTATCGGCAAGCAGAAAGTCTACTTCGATGACATCGACGGAGAAGCGAATGGAGGGCTATTCCAACCAGACAGTACAAACATCGCTGATATGGAAGCTACACTCGTCGAAGAAGGGCACGGAAGCTGGTACCAAGGGCAATACGAGTTCACCGTCGAAAAGAAGCTGAAGAAAGATACGGAATAAACGACAGACGCATTCAACTGCGAAAACCAACACACCCTATTGTCCTGCCAGTCCTGTCCTGTCAGGACTGCTATCCTCTGCGGTCAGTACTCCAGTCCTAGCCTATCAGGACTGCAGTCCTGGCTACAAGGACTGAGGGAAGAAGCTATATGCATCGGGCCATGCAGCAATATCCCTTCACAATATCAACCTATTAAAAGGAATGGAACGCAAAGACGCAGAAGCGCTGAGTTTTTATCTTTGAGAGAGCCAAGAGTACAAAGGCCGGCATTGGGCTTCGCAACCTTTTACCTTCTCCAAATTATCCTTTCGCGCCTTTGCGCCTTTGCGTTCAATATAAGGAATCACCGGACTTTTCGCATTTCATTTCTGTTTGACCATAAAGCCTCTACGGTGAAAGACGTTTCCCTTAGAACTGGAAGTAAATGAAAGGCTGGATGTCGCTGCTCTTTACCTGAATCACGATAAATATCAACACAATGACCAGCAACGCCTGCCCTACCAGCGGAAGGCGGACCACGCCCCTGCTGCACGCATCCTGCCAGCTATCGGGCAACCAATGAAGCACGTAACCCAACGCCATCAGCGCAAAAACTTTCCAATAACCCGTAATCAACTGCACGAACAATTCGGGATGGAACGAAGTAAAGATTTGGCGGATCATCGTCTGCGAACCTTCGAACGTGGTGTTGCGGAAGAATATCCAGCAGAAGCAGACGAAATGGAACGTAATCACCACCGCAAAGAAACGCCGAATCCCCGTACTGCGATAGGTCTTGGGACGGTGCAACAGGCTGCGCAAGAACTTATGCACCGCCAACGCTGCTCCATGAAGCCCTCCCCACACGATGAAGTTCCACGAAGCTCCGTGCCACAAGCCTCCCAAAAGCATCGTTACAATCAAGTTGATGTACGTGCGGACCTTCCCCTTGCGGTTCCCTCCCATCGAAATGTACAGATAATCGCGGAGCCACGTAGAAAGGGATATGTGCCAGCGATGCCAGAAATCGGTCACGCTGTCCGACTTGTATGGCGAATTGAAGTTGATGGGGAAACGGAAGCCCAACAGCAGGGCAAGCCCGATTGCCATATCGCTGTACCCCGAAAAGTCGCAATAAATCTGCAGCGCATAGCCATATACCCCGAACAGGTTTTCCAATCCCGAATACAAACCGGGATTATCGAAGATGCGCTCCACGAAATTGATGCTGATGTAATCGGATATGACCGCCTTCTTGAACAGACCGCTCACGATAAAGAAGATACCCTGCCCGAACATCTCGTTGGTAACCCTGAGCGGCTGGCGTATCTGAGGCACGAAATCGCGGGCACGCACAATGGGACCCGCCACCAGCTGGGGAAAGAACGATACATAGAAAGCATAATCGAGCAGGCTGGAAAGCGGTTTCAGGTCGCCCCTATACACATCGAGGGTGTAGCTGAGCGACTGGAAGGTAAAGAAGGAAATGCCTACCGGCAGGAAGATATCGAGCGGTTCAAAACTTCCGTTCCACAAAGGGCATAGCATTTCGTAAAAGAAGTTGGTGTATTTGAAGTAACACAACAAGCCCAGGTTAATGCACAGGCTGACAACTACCAGAAACTTCCTTTTCCAATGAGCGACCGTATGCACCATCTGCCGGGCAAGCAGGAAGTCGCTCACCGTCACAATTCCCAACAGAAAAAAATAAATGCCGCTGCTTTTGTAATAGAAATAATACGAAAATGCCGTGACGAACAGCAGGCGTGCCGTCGTCTTTTTCTGCAACAGCGCATAAACCAGGCTGAACCCTAAAAAAAGAAACAGAAACAGTCCGCTGTTGAATATCATCGGCTGGCTGGGGTCATAAGTCAGGACCTCTGCCAGTTTACTCCAATCCAGTTGCCACATAATCGTTGTAAGCCTTTATGAATGCTTCGTGAAGCAATAAACCTTGTACTATATATCCTTCTCTCGTAAAATGAATCTTGTCGCGCTGATAGAAATGTGCCGCATTCCAGTTCAGGCAGGCACGCTCCTTTCCTCCCACAATATCGTATAAGTCCCAAACGGCAAGCCCGTTCTCGCGTGCGAAACGCAATTCGGTACTTACCACCGAAGGTGTCCGCGGATTGATGACACGCGGTCCGCGCCGTCCGTTCCTAACGTAAGCACCGGGCGGAGTTGTCCATAAAAAAGCCGCATCGGGACATTGCTGTTTCAATACAGCCAGCATGGTTCTCATAGCTTCTGTATGTTCGGAAGCAGAATAACGCTTCCCGTGCGCCTCGTTTGTTCCAAATGACACGATTACCAAATCGGGATGCAAGTCTGCCACCTTTTGCAAACGTTCGGGCGTGGAATACGAAGCGCAAGTAGCTCCATTTACCCCCAAGATATGATACACCACTCCTTCCCTGCCTGTTTCCACCGCCAATCCCGAAGTCTGATAAGACACCGGAAGGTCTTCTACTGCCCTCGTTCCGAAATCATCTTCCAGACAACGGCGCATCACATACGGAAAGACGTGTCCACGTACATGCGAATCGCCGATATGCACAATGCGTACCGGACGGTCCAACCGTTTTAACTTTGCAAAAAAAGGCGCTAAAGAAGCCGTCGGGTCTGTCAGAACATTATCTTCAGTCTGCAAGAACTTATCCGGCATCGGACTGTCTACGGCAATGAATTCCATAAGCCGGGTCATCTCTTCACTGGAATATATCGGCTCCGAATGCCTGTCCGGCTTGGGCTGGACGGGTATGGTGTCTTGCGCGTATACCCATTGTCCCACCAGAAAGAGCAATGCTAAAGCGTATCGTAACCTATTCATTTTCATAAGCTTTCCGTTTCTCATGCTGTTCCTTGCCGTACATCAATGTCTCAAATAACAATTCAGCCAAGTGTTTCCCTCCTCTGAAATTGATATGGGTATAATCGTAGTTTGCCATCTGAGGCTTGCTTTCCACCATCTTCACGATGCTGCCTTCTCCCCCCATCGCTTCGTAAAGATTCCAGAAAGCGATATGCGTCTCGGCAGCCAGTGCCTGCTGATAGCGCACCAGGTTCTTGACACCAGGCATCGTACGCAACTTGCCTGTCTCATCCTTCGACTCACGGTCTCCGATGCTGACCAGCAAGAAGGAAGCTTGCGGGAATGCCTCTTTCAAACGGTTGATTACCTTCACCATTTCGGAAGTGTAATAGCGGTAATTCGTTATACCTTCCGATGCTACATTCAAACCGTATTGCAAGACAATCAAATCGTATGTACGGAGCCGGTTATACGCCCGCAACATCGGCATCGGCACACCGCCCAACTGCTGCCCGCTGCTGCCCCGGGTACTGAAGTTGTCAACCACAATGCCCGAAGACGGATCCATGGTCACACCGTAACAGATAGCAGTAGAATCTGTATGTTCCACTCTCCATTCGACACTACGTATATCCTCCTGCACCGTAGCTGCCTGTAACAGGCTGTCGCCGGCAAAAGCATACGAAACCGTATCCGCTCCCTGATTGAGTACAGCCGAAAGCCGGATGGAGTCGAGCGAAACAAAATAGAAGGAAGACGCCTCGCACGCTCCCAGATGGTCAGCGTATGTACCCAAACCTTTCAACGTAACACGGGCACCCGGCGAAGGATAATAATAATGATTGGACAAATCCTGCAAACGGCGGTTAAAGCCCACCGAATCAGTAACCGAATGGGTCTTCCAACCGCTGAACGTATGTTTAACCGTGGGGCGGAATCCTGCCACACGGGAAGTAACCGGGACATAACCGACACCACAACCGCCGAAACGCGACTGAAGCATGGCACGCAAATCGGCAGTGAGAATGTCTCCTTCGATAAACGAATCTCCGAAATAAGCAATACGCACGGGACGGTGAAGCGTCGGACAAGCCGACAAGGCTTCGTAGAAATGCGACATCCCCCGCATCGTAGAATCGGCATAGTCTTCGATGCAAGTCATTCCGGTCTTGCACGTATCGACAAAGGCAGGCTTCACCACCGGAGGCAACACCAAAGAATCAGAGTCTGCCAGCACCTCCTCCACAGGGTCGGGGCGCAAGTCGGACAGTAAATCAACTTTGCGCAACGTATATCCCCCAACCTTCAAGACAGGCAGGAAATACATCGCCAACAAACCTCCTGCAACCAGCAAAGCAAAGAGAAACGTGGATGTAACTTTATTTTTCATCGTTCTCACACTAAAAAAACGGCACAAAGATAACAGATTTTCGACATACGCCACACACGTACCAAATAAAAAAACTTCCAAAGCTCCTTACGGGCTTTGGAAGTTTTTATGCTTATCTCAACAAGAGATACAAATCAATGAATGATACCCAGCTTGGAAGATTCCACAAACTTGATGATGTTCTCAATTTCAGGACTATTCGGAATCTGCTCCCTGATACGGATCAGCGCATCGTGCTGTGAGGTATTTGCCTTGTACAAAATACGGTATGCCTGCGCAATGTGCTTGACTAAGGTCTCAGAGAATCCTGCACGCTCCAGCACAAGCGTACTGATGCTGTAGAACTCAATCGGTTCGTGCGCTGCCACAATATAAGGAGGTATATCCTTTACGAAACGGCAGCCTCCTTGCACCACCGAATAACTTCCCAGCCGCGTATTTCCTTGCATCAGCACATTCGATGTCAAGATAGAGCAATCGAAAACGATGCAGTTTCCCGAAATTTGCGAACCGTTTCCGATAATGCACCGGTTGCCCACTGTCACGTCGTGCGACAAACGTGCACCGGTCATGATAAAATTACCATTACCCACCGATGTTTCATGGTCGGCATGTGTAGCACGGATAATCACGGCATTCTCACGAATCACATTATTGTCTCCGATGCGTGCAATGGTATCTTCTCCTGTATAGGCAAAGTCTTGCGGAACAGCTGCAATCACTGCTCCTTGACAGACCTTGTTACCGTTACCCATACGTGTACCACTCATCAGGCTTGCGTAAGGCATAATCTCATTGTCATCCCCTATCTCGACATTCTTATCGATATAGGCAAACGGATGAACCGTAACATTGTTGCCAATCTTTGCAGACGGGTCAACATAAGCTAAAGGACTGATCATAGTTGCTTTATTTTAAGGTTAATAAATCTCATTCTCTACCTCCGCCCAATGCACTATACAAAGAAACGACTGCCTGTATGCGCTGCATATTGTCCGAAACTTCGGTCAATTGAGCGCTCAGCAGGTTCTGCTGTGCCGTCAGGATTTCCAGGTATGTGGCATCACCACTTTGGAACAATGCTTTGGTATAAGTAACCGCCTTGTCCAACTGGTCTACCTGCTGACGGTCGTGTTCCAGTTTCTTGTCCTGTGTATCATAGAGACGCAAGGCATTGCTGACTTCCTCTCCGGCTTCCAGAATGGTCTGCTGGTAATTCATACGTGCAATCTCTTCTTCAGCTTTCGAAACCTTTAAGTTAGCCACTAATTTGCCATTGTTAAAGATAGGTTGTGCCAATGAAGCCAATGCCTGAAACATGAACTCAGCCGGATTGGCAACCGAAATGTTCGACCCGTTCGTCCAACCTGCCGTAGCCGTAATGTTCAATCCCGGATAAAACGCAGCACGCGCCTGATTGGTTGTATAATATGCACTTGCCAAAGTCATCTCGGCAATCTTAACATCGGGACGGTTTTCCAACAATTGCAAAGGAACGCCTACCGTCAAATCTTCCGGCATCACCTGCTCATCCAAAGTATTGCGGTCAATCGGCTGAGGAGTCTTTGCCAACAGCACGCAAAGCGAGTTCTCAGTTTCACGCACCTGACGCTGCAAGTCCAGCAACGAAGCCTGTACCTGATGGTAAGCGGCACGCATCTGGGCTACAGCAGCCTCGGTAGTCATTCCGGCAATTTTCATCGCTTCCATCGTGCGTACGTTTTCCTTATAGATGCCTACAGTCTGGCTTGTAATCTCTACCTGACGGTCGAGCATCAACAAAGAATAATACGTATTCGCAATGCCGCAAATGATTTGCGAACGTGTAGCTTGTTCAGAATATTGGCTCTGAAGATAAGCCACCTTCTGCCCGCGTTTCGTATTCAGAATCTTACCGAAGAAATCAAGTTCCCAACTGGCTGCAACCGGCAGCGTATAAGCCTTTACATAATTTCCTCCATCCATGCTGGTTGCAGTACCTTGAGGAGCCAGATTGATGGAAGGGAGATAAGACAACTTGGCAGCAGTCAGCATGACTTTCGCTTCTTCCACCCGAAGGGCGGCAGCCTGCAAATCCACATTGTTCGCCAATCCCTCTTCAATAAGCGCCTGCAGCTTGGCATCGCGGAAAACTTCTTGCCAAGGCAGGTTTCCCATATTTGTCGTATCGGTTGTTGCCAACGTATCCGTAGGCGAAACCGGGTCACGGTAGATGCCCGAAGCATCTATCGTTTCCGGACGGTCATACGATTTATAAATGTGGCAGCTGCTCATCATAGCAGCTACGCACACAATTCCTATTATTTGTTTCTTCATTATCATCTTATCGTTTAGTAGGAGTATACTGTTCAATTTCAGATTCCACTTCGCTTTCGTCCAAGCTATCCCATTCCATCGGTTTAACTTTTTCTTGCAACCATTGGAACGTCACGAACAAAATCGGAACGATGAAAATCTGGAAAATCATACCAATCAACATACCGCCGATAGCCGAAGCACCCAATGTACGGTTACCGTGGGCACCTACACCAAAGGCGAACATCAACGGGAGCAAACCGATAATCATTGCCAAAGAAGTCATCAGAATCGGTCGCAGACGGGCGGAAGCACCCAAGACAGCTGCCCAAGATATACTCATAACCTGCTTACGACGGTCGAGCGCGAACTCTACAATCAAGATGGCATTCTTTGCCAACAGACCCATCAACATAATCAACGCAATCTGCATATAAATATCGTTCGACATCGTTCCCAATACCATCTTCAATGCCGGAATACTGCCCAATGCCGAGAAACCGTTGACAAACAGGAAGCTTCCCAACAAACCGCAAGGTATTGACAACAATACTGCCAAAGGCAACAGGTAGCTTTCATACTGTGCACTCAGCAACAAGTAAACGAATACCAGACAGAGCACAAAGATAATTCCTGTCGTATTGGTGGTCTGTGCCTCTTCACGCGCCATACCTCCCAATTCGTAACCGAAACCGGCAGGCAAGTTATCGTTTGCTACTTCAGCAATCGCTTGCAATGCCTGACCCGAAGAATAACCGGCAGCCGGAGAAACCATCACCTGAATAGAAGTATACAGGTTGAAACGGCTGATGACATCCGGACCGTAAATCTTCTTCAGCGATACGAACTGCGAAATAGGAGCCATCTCGCCGTCACTGCCACGCACCTTGATTCCGTTCAACGACTCCAAGTTCTTTGTAGCATCGGGTTCTGCCTGAATCATCACACGGTACATCTTACCGAAGCTGTTGAAGTTAGATGCGTAGATACCACCGAAGTAGCCCTGCATGGTTGTCAAAATATCGCTCGGACTAATACCCGCCTTCTTACAAGCTGCCGCATCAATATCCAACTGATATTGCGGGAAGCTCGGGTTAAAGTTGGTAGAAGCCGAATTGATTTCCGGACGCTCCTGCAAAGCGGCAATATAGTCGTTTACCACCTGGAAGAAGTGGTCCAGACTACCACCGGTCTTATCCTGCATGTTCAACTCGATATCGGTTGAAATAGAATAACCCGGAATCATCGGAGGTGCAAAGAACAGTACTTGCGCATCCTTGAAGAGTTTCTGTGAACGCATGAACAACGTAGCGACCACAATATCTGAACTTTGCTGCGTAGAACGTTCCTCCCAGTCTTTCAGCTTGATGATAATAGAACCGTAAGAAGGTCCCTGACCGCTACCGATAAAGCTGAAACCGGAAATCACCGTACGTGACTGAACGGCTGGTTCGGCAGCTATCAGGCTGTCCACCTGTGCCAATACTTCACGTGCACGTTCCTGAGAAGTGCCGGGAGGCAAAGTCACAGAACCCATAATGGTACCCGTATCTTCATTCGGCACCATACCGGTAGGTGTAATGCTCATGAATACAACCAAAAGCACAATCGCTCCGGCAACCATACCCATTGACAGCCAACGTTTGTGGATAAAGAATACGACACGTTTCTTATATTTTGCCAGCAACGAATTATACGACTTGTTGAACGAGTTCTTGAACTTGTCGGTAGTCATACCGGCAAAAGCCAAGACACTGATAATAATCATCACGATACAGAGCACCGGATGTTCTTCGAAACTGAACAAGCCGAAAATCATACCCAGAATGGCAACAACCGTAAAGAGAATGACAATCTTCGGGTTCATCCACTTACCGAGAGCGTCTGTATACCGTGCCACGAGAATCTTACGAGACTCCTTATAAGCCGTACCCATACGTTCTTTCAACGTAGCTTCCGAATTATGCGGTTTCAAGAACAAGGCACACAATGCCGGAGAAAGCGTCAAGGCGTTCAGAGCCGAGAAACCGATAGAAATCGCCATGGTCAGACCGAACTGCTGATAGAAGGTACCTGCCGTACCACTCATGAAACTTACCGGAATGAACACAGACATCATCACCAACGTAATGGAAACGATGGCGCTGCCCAATTCGCTCATGGCATCGATAGATGCCTCACGCGTTGACTTATATCCCTGGTCCAACTTGGCGTGGACACCCTCGACGACGACTATGGCATCATCGACGACTATCGCAATCGCAAGCACCATAGCCGACAAGGTCAGCAAGTTGATACTGAAGCCGATAATCTTCAAGGCAAAGAAGGTGGCAATCAAAGCTACCGGAATGGCAATCGCCGGAATCAACGTAGAACGCATATCCTGCAAGAAGATATATACTACGATAAACACCAGGATAAATGCTTCAATCAACGTCTTGACAACCTCATGAATAGAAGCGAACAAGAAGTCGTTGGCACTCTGTGCAATGTTGATACCCAAGCCTTCGGGAAGATTCTTTTCATATTCGGCAAGCACTTTTTCCAAGTTAGCAATGGTTTCCGTCGCATTGGTTCCTGCCATCTGATAGATGATACAAGATACCGCCTTATGACCGTTTACCGTATTGTTGAAGTTGTAAGTCAAACGGCCCAATTCCATTTCGGCTACATCTTTCAAGCGAAGCAATTCACCGTTCGGCAAAGACTTGATGACAATATCGCCGAATTCTGTTTCGCTCGACAAACGTCCTTTATAACGGATGGTATATTGGAACGACTGGTTACCACGTTCACCGAACTGTCCCGGAGCCGCTTCCACGTTCTGTTCTGCCAATACACCGGTAATATCACTTGGCACCAGCTTATATTGTGCCATCACATCCGGTTTCAACCAAATACGCATAGAATAGTCGGTACCCATCACATTGGCATCACCCACACCGCTTACACGTTTGATTTCCGGAATCAAGTTGATACTTGCGTAGTTTTCGAGGAACTCGATGTTGTATTTGTCTTCCTTATCATAGATAGAGAAAATCATCAACATAGAGGTCTGACGCTTCATGGTGGTCACACCGACCTGTGTTACTTCAGCAGGCAACAGACCTTGAGCCTGAGTCACACGGTTCTGCACATTGACCTGCGCCATATCGGGGTCAGTTCCTTGATTAAAATACACTGTGATACGTGCCGAGCCGTTATTGGTAGCGGTAGACTGCATGTACATCATGTTTTCCACACCATTGATCTGGTCCTCCAACGGAGAAATCACAGAGTTCAATACAGCCTGTGCATTGGCACCTGTATAGGTCGCACTAACCGAAACGGTAGGCGGCGCGATGTCCGGATATTGGGTAATTGGCAAAGTAGCCAAACCGATAAAACCCAAGATTACCAACAAAATTGAGATAACGGTTGATAATACCGGACGGTTAATAAATTTATCTAGTTTCATTCTATACCTTATATATTATATAACGATATTTACGTATTGAATCAATTAAAAGCTGTAGCCAGATTGCCTTCTCTCTGGTCTTTCAAAGCCTGCTGATACTTAGCTTCTCTTTGGGCAGGGGTAATCGGAGTAATCTTCATACCGTCGCTCAAACGGGTTACACCTTCTACGGCAATCTTGTCGCCCGACTTCAAACCGTCAAGCACAATGTAGTTCTTGCCATCGTTCAAATTCGAGATTTGGATTTCCGTATACTTCACTGTGCTGTCCGGTTGCAATACGTAAACGAACTTCTTGTCCTGGATGTCTACCGTAGCCGACTGCGGAACCAACAATACATTTTCCATTGTATAAGGGAAGATAATGTTCGCCATACCTCCGCTCCGCAGTACATTCTGCTTATTGGGGAAAATGGCACGCATGCTTACCGAACCGGTTTCCTGGTCGATAACACCGCTCACGGCATCAATCTTTCCTTTTTCCGCATAAACGCTTCCATCAGAAAGTTCCAGCTGCACTTCCGGCATCTTCTCCAATTGCTCTTTCAGTGTACCACCTGCCTTGGTCAGGTTCAATAGTTCCTTTTCGGTCAATGAAAAATACACATACATGTCCCCGATTTGAGAAACCGTTGTCAAAGGATCAGCTACCGACGGGCTTACCAGTGCACCTATACGGTAGGGGAACGTACCGATAACGCCGTCCGAAGGGCTGGTCACCGTACAGAATCCCAGATTCTGCTTGGCAGCAGTGTACGAAGCTTCAGCCTGTGCCAGGCTTGCCTTAGCTGTCAACAGGTTGTTGACGGCAGTCTGATATTCAAAATCACTGATGATTTTCTGTTCGTGAAGCATCTTTTTGTTCACTTCCGTTTCCGAAACAGTCTTCAGATTTGCTTTCGCAGACTCAACTCCTGCCTTAGCCTGGTCAAACGCCGCCTGATATTGTGTGGGGTCAATTTGGAACAACGCTTGTCCCTTATGAACGGTAGCACCTTCGTCTACACACAATTTCACGATAAATCCCGATACTTGCGGACGGATTTCAATATCCTGCAAACCTTTGATTGTTGCCGGATACTTTGTCACCTGATTACTGGAAGTAGAAGTCACCTCCTGTACTGTGAACTCGTCATCACCCATTTTACCGCCTTGGCTGCTACATGCAGTCAACGCCGATATGCCCAATGCCAAAAGGGCTATCCGGCTAGAAGAAAAACTTCTGTTTTTTTTCATGCTCATATTCATAAATATAACTGTTAGTATTTCCTTGATTTGTTAATTGCCTATGAAAACTTACCCAAATGCATTCGTTTGAGCTTTGCAAAGATAGGAAAAAAGTGTCTATATAAAATAGGTGTTTAACTAAGAATAACCATAAAACAAAGAAGTTATTACATATAGTCCTAATAATCCGACCAAATGACAAATCTTATCGACAAAAAATGTGACGATTCCTGCAATTTAGAGTTTTTAAAGCCTAAATATCGTCCATTTGTTATTTTATTCTTACTTTTGCACAACACATTAACGATAAATCTAAAAGAAGATGGTGAAAATAACAAAAGAAGCTGCCCTGCTTTATCACTCGCAAGGCAAGCCTGGAAAAATTGAGGTCGTACCGACCAAGCCTTATCAAACCCAACGTGATTTGTCTTTAGCTTATTCTCCCGGTGTAGCGGAACCGTGCCTGGAAATCCAAAAGAACCCCGACACTGCATACGACTACACAGACAAAGGAAACTTGGTAGCGGTTATTTCGAACGGAACCGCCGTATTGGGATTGGGAGACATCGGTGCCATGAGCGGCAAACCGGTTATGGAAGGAAAAGGATTACTGTTCAAGATTTACGCAGGCATTGATGTATTCGACATTGAAGTCAACGAAAAAGATCCCGACAAATTCATCGAAGCTGTAAAGGCGATTGCCCCGACATTCGGAGGCATCAACCTGGAAGACATCAAAGCACCTGAGTGCTTCAAAATCGAACAACGGCTGAAAGAAGAACTGGACATCCCGGTCATGCACGATGACCAGCACGGAACTGCCATTATTTCAAGTGCAGGACTGCTGAATGCGCTGGAGGTAGCAGGCAAGAAGATAGAAGAAGTAAAGATTGTAGTAAATGGAGCCGGAGCTTCTGCCGTATCATGCACCAAACTTTACATCTCACTGGGAGCGCGACTGGAAAACATCCTGATGCTGGACAGCAAAGGGGTCATAACCAAAGAGCGTACCGACCTGAACGAACAGAAGAAATTCTTTGCGACAGACCGCACCGATGTACATACATTAGCCGAAGCCATCAAAGGCGCCGATGTATTCCTGGGACTTTCCAAAGGGAATGTCCTGACACAAGACATGGTACGCAGCATGGCTTCTCACCCGATTGTTTTCGCATTGGCAAACCCGACACCCGAAATTTCGTACGAAGACGCCATGGCATCACGCCCGGATGTATTAATGTCGACCGGACGTTCTGATTACCCGAACCAAATCAACAACGTTATCGGATTCCCCTACATCTTCCGCGGCGCACTCGACACCCGTGCCACAGCCATCAACGAAGAAATGAAACTGGCAGCCGTACGCGCCATTGCCGGACTGGCAAAGAAACCGGTACCCGATGTAGTAAACAACGCTTACCATGTCAACAACCTGACCTTCGGACCTGATTATTTCATTCCGAAACCGGTTGACCCGCGCCTGATAACCGAAGTGTCTATGGCTGTAGCCAAGGCTGCTATGGATTCGGGAGTAGCACGCAAGCACATCACAGACTGGGAAGGTTATAAGAACCATTTGCGTGAATTGATGGGACAAGAAAACAAGCTTACCCGCCAGTTATACGAAACCGCACGCCAGGACCCGCAGCGTGTCGTATTTGCTGAAGGTATCCACCCCAATATGCTGAGAGCTGCAGTAGAAGCAAAAGCCGAAGGCATCTGCCACCCGATTCTATTGGGCAACGAAGAACGCATCGAGAAACTTGCCAAAGAACTGGATTTAAGCTTGGAAGGCATCGAAATCGTCAACTTGCGTCATGACCGTGAAGCAGAGCGCCGTGAACGCTATGCACGCATCTTGAGCGAGAAACGTGCCCGTGAAGGAGCAAACTATCAAGAGGCAAACGACAAGATGTTCGAACGCAACTACTTCGGCATGATGATGGTAGAAACCGGTGAAGCAGACGCTTTCGTTACAGGTCTGTATACCAAATATACCAACACCATCAAGGTGGCAAAAGAAGTTATCGGCATCCAGCCGGGATACAAACACTTCGGCACCATGCATATCCTGAACTCCAAGAAAGGCACTTATTTCATTGCCGATACACTGATCAACCACCATCCCGACACAGAAACCCTGATTGACATCGCCAAATTGTCTGCCAAAGCAGTACGTTTCTTCAACCAAGAACCGGTAATGGCAATGCTTGCTTACTCCAACTTCGGTTCCGACCAGGAAGGAAGCCCGGCTAAAGTGCACGAAGCCTTAGCCTACATGCAGCAAGAATTCCCCGATCTGGCTATCGATGGAGAAATGCAGGCAAGATTTGCCCTCAACAACGAGTTGCGTGACGAAAAATACCCGTTCACCCGCTTGAAAGGTAAAGAAGTCAATACACTGGTATTCCCGAACCTGAACTCTGCCAACGCTACTTACCAGCTTATCCAAAGCATGAGCGAAACAGAAGTAATCGGCCCGATTCAGATGGGACTGAACAAACCGATTCACTTTACCGACATTGAAAGCTCGGTGCGCGATATCGTCAACATCACCGCTATCGCCTGCATCGATGCGATCGTAGCCAAGAAGTTGCATAACCAAAAATAAATTTATGTCTCTGTTTGAAACGCAGATTTACACAGATTTTCGCAAATTAAAAAACTGCGAGAATCTTCGTGAATCTGCGTTTCTTCTGTCACCATACACCTTTTCATACCCTGACCTTATGCGAAAACCACTCACCTCTTCACAATGTGTCGTGTTAGCCTTGGCTTGGGCAGCACTTTGTTTCATTGTTCTTACTTCCAGCCCACAAATTGACGGCATGCTTATCCTGACAATACTCATTTCAGGTGCCCTGGTGTTCATTCCGATTGTCAAAGCGTTAAAAAAGAAACAGCAGAAGTAGTCATTTCCACACAAAAACGAAACAAAAACAACTTTTTGATGTTTTTACTCTGATTTTCTTACTAAATTGTTGCATAAATAAAAAATAATCTATACTTTTGCCACATCAAACAATGAGAAGAATATTTAATAACCAATAACAAGATTAGAAGAATGAATGCAGCAAAAGTCCTGGAAGATCTGAAAAGAAGATTTCCCAATGAACCTGAGTACCATCAGGCAGTAGAAGAAGTATTAGGTACAATCGAAGAAGAATACAACAAGCATCCTGAATTCGACAAAGTGAATCTGATTGAACGCTTGTGTATTCCAGACCGTGTTTACCAGTTCCGCGTAACGTGGATGGACGATAAAGGCAACATCCAGACCAACATGGGATACCGTGTACAGCATAACAACGCCATTGGCCCGTATAAAGGCGGTATCCGTTTCCACAGTTCTGTAAACCTCGGTATCCTGAAGTTCCTGGCTTTCGAACAAACATTCAAGAACTCATTGACTACGCTTCCGATGGGTGGAGGTAAAGGTGGTTCAGACTTCTCTCCACGTGGCAAATCAAACGCTGAGGTAATGCGTTTCTGCCAGGCTTTCATGCTGGAATTGTGGCGTCACATTGGCCCTGAAACCGATGTACCCGCCGGTGACATCGGCGTAGGCGGACGTGAAGTAGGCTACATGTTTGGCATGTACAAGAAACTGACCCGTGAATTCAGCGGTGTGCTCACCGGTAAAGGACGCGAATTCGGCGGTTCATTGATTCGCCCCGAAGCAACAGGTTACGGAAATATCTACTTCCTGCTCGAAATGCTGAAGACCCGCAACATTGATATCAAAGGCAAGACCTGTCTGGTATCAGGTGCAGGAAACGTAGCACAATATACAGTAGAAAAACTGATTCAGTTGGGTGCGAAAGTAGTTACGATGTCCGACTCAGACGGTTATATCTACGATCCGGACGGAATCGACCGCGAAAAACTGGATTACATCATGGAACTGAAGAACCTGTACCGTGGACGTATCCGCGAATATGCAGAGAAATACGGCTGCAAATACGTAGCCGGAGCACGTCCTTGGAACGAGAAAGGCGACATTGCCCTGCCTTCTGCCACACAGAATGAAATCAACGGCGACGATGCCAAAGCTTTGGTTGCCAACGGTGTATTCGCTGTATCCGAAGGTGCCAACATGCCTTCTACCCCCGAAGCAATCCGTGTATTCCAGGAAGCGAAGATTCTCTATGCACCGGGTAAGGCTGCCAATGCCGGTGGTGTATCTGTATCAGGTCTGGAAATGACTCAGAACTCCATCAAGCTGAGCTGGAGCCAGGAAGAAGTGGACGAAAAGCTGAAGAGCATCATGAAGAACATCCACGAAGCTTGCGTGAAATACGGAACAGAACCCGACGGTTACATCAACTACGTAAAGGGTGCCAACGTAGCCGGATTCATGAAAGTGGCAAATGCCATGATGGCTCAAGGCATCGTATAATTTATACAGGTGCGACAAATTTCAATCCGGCTTCCGTCACAGGAAGCCGGATTTTTTTACGCTTACCCTTCCCCGCCATTCCTATTTTAACACTCACTTTATCAATAGTTACACTTATTTCATTATCTTTGCCGAGTTATTACGCTAAAGCCGATAATGTTATGAATATCCGAAAAATCTTTGCAGGGTTACTTCTTACCCTGGCGGTGTCTTCGTGCATTCAAGACGAAGCCCTGAACGTGGAAGCAGCCATCGATGACTGCACAGGCGAAAACATCCAACTGGCAAGCATAGATGCCACCCACAAAGAAATAGAAATTTATGTGCTCGACGGTACAGATGTATCACAGCAGGAACTGAACTTTACGCTTGCCGACGGCGCAACCATTCAAGCCGACGAAACAGAAGCAGGCGACCAGCCTCCGTATTACGATTTCAGCCAACGCACATTGCGCCGGTTCACCGTGACATCGGAAGACGGAAACACAACCGCCACGTATGTAGTCCGCATCAACAAAATGGAACTTCCCACTTATTATTCGTTCGAAAACCTGCGCGCCACTACGCCCTATCATATTTTCTATCTCACCAATGAGTCGGGCATCATGCAGTGGGCAAGCGGAAACCCAGGCTACGAACTGAGCGGCATGGCACTCGACGAGACGCAATACCCTACCGTACAGGCTCCAATAGGCCACAGCGGCAAATGCGTACGTCTTACTACACGTAGCACCGGCTCTTTCGGACTCCCGTTAGGAATGCCCATAGCTTGTGGCAACTTGTTTGTTGGCTCGTTCGACGTACAAAATGCCGTCACAGCTCCACGACAGGCTACCCACTTCGGTTTCCCATTTACCAAAATACCCCAACGCATAACCGGATGGTATAAATACCAAAAAGGTGAGACATTCACCGATGAAAACAATGAAGTACTAAGCGGACAAACCGATATAGGCGACATCTATGCAGTGCTTTACGAAGCTGAGACCAGCGACTATACACTGGATGGCGACCTCTTCCCACTGACCGGAGGCATCAACCCGAATATTGTACTGATGGCACGTATTGGTGAACAAGGCCAACAAGAAATGAAAGAAACCGATGAATGGACTTACTTCGACTTATCATTCGAGGCACAAAACGGCAAGACCGTCGACCCTGAAGGACTGGCAAACGGCAAATACAAACTTGCAATCGCTTTCGCCTCCAGCAGAGGAGGAGGTTATTTCCGAGGAGCGGTAGGAAGCGAACTGTACATAGACGAAGTGGAAATAATCTGCGAATAACCCTTAACACGTAAACAACATGAAAAAATACATATTAACTTTAGCAGTAGCCCTGGCATTCGGCACAGGCATCGCACAGGCACAATGGTCGGAACACAAAGGCTTGCTTTGGTCATCCCTGCACGGATTGGAATACGAATTCAAGGCAGGTGTAAACTTTGGAGGCACTTCCCCACTCCCACTTCCACACGAAATCAGAAGCATCGACAGTTATCGCCCTGGGCTTGCCATCACTATCGAAGGAAACGCTACCAAATGGATAGACGAAGCCAAGAAATGGGGCGTAAGCGTAGGGTTACGCCTCGACAGCAAGAGCATGACCACCCAAGCCACGGTGAAAAACTATGGCATGGAAATCTTCAGTGAGACAGGTGGAAAAATACAAGGACTTTGGACAGGTGGCGTAGAAACAAAAGTAAGGATGTCGCTCCTTACCATCCCCATCCTTGCCAACTATAAGATAGGCGAACGCTGGAAACTGGTATTCGGCCCCTACCTGTCATATATGATGAGCGGTGACTTCGACGGGAACGTCTACGAAGGTCATCTGCGCACTCCCGATGCTACAGGAAGCCGTGTCAACTTTACAGGTGACAACGTCGCTACCTATGACTTTTCCGAAGACCTCCGCCGTTTCCAATGGGGATTGCAAGTGGGTGGTTCATGGCGTGCCTATAAGCACCTTACCGTACACGCCGACCTGACCTGGGGACTGAATGACATCTTTCAGAAAGATTTCGAAACCATTACATTCGCCATGTATCCCATCTACCTGAACCTCGGGTTCGGATATGTATTCTGAAAATCCTCCCAATAAGAAGCAGTTTTGAATTTATCGTGCGATGATTTTGGGATGAGTTTTTGAGGCATTTTCGCTTCTGTGATGAGGAAAGATAGCGGGCTATCTTCCTCATAGTAAAGACGCAAGATTTTGCGTCTCTACAAAAACTCATCC
>ERZ857521.81-NODE-81-length-141662-cov-9.585585_pt1 | contig 141662 bp, 117 predicted proteins | sample MGYA00519701_ERZ857521 | MGnify/ENA primary metagenome ERZ857521 (study PRJEB31778, sample SAMEA3449346) | human gut metagenome | biome: human gut; feature: human-associated habitat; material: faeces | place: United Kingdom | collected 2010/2012 ...
TTATAGGAGAACTAAATATGAGATTTGTATGTCGATGTGGGAATATGCTCACAAAATGACGTTTTGATTATGGCATATAATTTTGGAATAATGGATTTACAAATTCATACCTTTTCAGGGGTAATGAATACTAACGGAAGAATAGATTTGTTTAATGAAAAATGCAATATGAATAGTTCAACTGATATAGGTAGTGTTAATGAGATCACTAACACATCAGATGAATTATTTAGAGTAGGATATATACTAAAGTGATTACGGGTGGTTTTGATGAAAATAAAACTCAAATATATTATGATTTCAATTTTGGTAGTCATAATAATATTGGTTGTTATTGTTTACAGATGCTATTTTTATTATCCCGATATACAAATTAAGGTATCCGGTTTGTATAATGAACACTCAAAGGTCGTATGTTTAAACAATAATTATTATAAAATTCAAGATGGAAATATATATAATTTAGATAATCAAAAAAAGCATATATCAGACAAGCGATAAATATGCATTTGTAAAATCATTCGGCGATTTACTCTGGGTAATTGATAACAGTACCAAAGACAATCTTAAAGTTATAAATTCATCAGGCAAAGTAGTAAAAAGTTATTCAATACCTGATTATACAAAGGATTTTTTTATCAATGACAATGTACTTTTCCTTGTGTCATCTGACGGAATTAAAATATATCAATTATATAACGGAGGTCATACAGAACAAATTTCGGTAGACTATTTTTTGTATTTGAATCAGAAAATTCGTATTTTAAGCTGTATAAATATAGCTGTGAATATGGGGAGTGTTTATATTTTGATATGGATTCAGATAACTATAATGATTCCTATTTTGCTGTCGATTCAAATAGGCAAAATATGATCAGTTCTAATGGAAGAGTCAATTTATTGCTTTATCAACAGGATCGAATAATTTACACCGAATCGTCATTCCGATTTAGGACATTGTATGAATATTCATTTGTCAATTGTCAAGAACATTGCTATAATAATCTTGATATTCGTGATTATGCTCAAGGATTTTTTGAAAATATGCCCTATGTATCCAATGACAAATATATCATATCTGTTGCTCAACGAACTACATCACGTTCAATCACAAGAGACGGAGGACCTACGGCAACTTCCTGCGAAATGTCAAAGCATGAAAACGATTGTTTATACATTATAAATACCGACGACTGCACAAAATCCTTTCGGCACTGCACACGGACTTTTGAGCGGATACTATATGTAGATGATGAAAAGGCGATTACCTATTATAACGGAGAGTATTTAATATATTCGTTTGATAAATGGGAGATCACAGCCGAGCAGCCTGCAGATGAAATAAAAAGCAGCGGTTCATACACATTTGAATCCTGCGGAGATTATATCTTTGTTTTTGATGATAATTATGATAAACTATTGAATACTATCAGCATAATGTAAGTTATTTTAATTGACCGTTGTACAGACTAAAAATCTGTGCAACGGCCTTTTCTCAAATATGTAATTGAAAAAATGCAAATAGTATCTTATTTGATGATTGCATTACGGCTAAAAATTGCATACTCGTTGCAAAGTCTACACGCTATGTGCGTAAACGAAGTACGGAAGATCAATGGAATTATCGATTGCGAGGATGCTGTGCAGTATCAAAGAGATTAAATCAGAGGTGCCAAGAAAACGGTATGTGATTTTTATTGATACTGCTACAAGTAAAGAGAAAAATTTGGTTGCAGTTGGTGATTACATTGCGGCTGAAAAAATAGTAAAATTGTAGTACGGAGGTAACTTATTGAAGATCGAATTTGAGTATGAGGTAAGGCTGATGATCGAAATTCTCTTTGAAAAGGACTTGATAAATCAGCCTACATACCTTAACATCATCAGAAATTATAGTAATCAAAAGCAGAAGAAAAGTGCATGACTTTGAAAGGACAGGTGACTGAATGTACACAACATTAAAGCAGGAAAGGAACAGACAGCGAACGGTTGTGTTTTACGGACGAGTATCAACGGAGCACGAGGCTCAGATCTCCGCTCTGGATAATCAGCTTCAATGGTATGACAATCAAGCAAAACAGCATAATAACTGGAACGTTATCGACAAATACATTGACGAAGGAATTACGGGAACGCAGACTAAGAAAATACCATCGTTCCTGCAAATGATCGAGGACGCACGGCAAGGAAAATTCGATCTTATAGTTACAAGAGAGGTATGTCGATTCGCACGAAATACGGTTGACACGCTGACGTTTACTCGTGAGCTAAAGAACTTGGGTATTGAGGTTTACTTTGTTGAGGACGACATCTGGACAATGGACGGTGACGGAGAACTCAGACTTACGCTTATGGCTACTCTTGCACAGGACGAGAGCAGAAAAATTTCTGAGCGAGTTCATGCGGGACAATATATCAGCCGCGAGAACGGTGTGCTATACGGGAACGGAAATATTCTTGGGTACGACCGAGTCGGCTCAACCTATGTGATCAATCCGTAGCAGGCGGAAACGGTGATGATAATATATGATTACTTTCTGCTGACAACGGTCACATCAACGATGAAATTATTAGCAAATTGGTATCGAGAATTACGCCGGTTGACAATACAAATTTTGAATGGATAATCAATCTCGGCGAGGAGAAAAGTGAAAAAATACGTTGTACGCTCACAGGCAGAAAAAACTCTGCTGAGTTTACGATTGGTGACGGCGAAAGCTGTCACTTTACATACTGGTTGATAAATTTACTTGGTTTAAACGGTGAAATTGTCATAAAATCTCGTGCAGGTGAGCTGCTGCACAGGCTGCTATTGCACAGAAGAAGTAATTCTTGCAAAGTTTAGGATATCTGAATAGATAACAATAATTTCACCCCGTGTCTTATGATACGGGGTGTTTTTGTGTGCGAATAAAAAAATAATAGAGGTCTGACGTTTGAGCCAGACCTCTATTTTGCTATGGATAATCACTTTTTCTTTATTTTTTTGTAGTCACGCTCTTTGAAACCGACCATGCACCGTAATATTTTGTGCCGTTCACTGTCGTGTACGAACGAACACGAACGTAATATTTCTTGTTGCCGCTAAGTTTGGAAATTGTGGTCTTGTCGGTCTTGTTGTTTGTTATGGTGACTTTCTTTGCGTTTGTAAACTTGGAGTTAGTTGCATACTGTATCTCATAGCCCGTTGCAGAGCCTTTCTGCGCCCAATCCACGAAAAATGCTTTGGATTTAGACGTAAGCTTCTGTATCTCCTGCTTGGCAGGGTTTATGGTAAAGTTCTTTGTGATAATGCCACCATATTTGCCTTTGCCTGTTATCTTGACAATTGCCTTGCCGATTTTTTTGTTGTTTGAGTAGGAAGTTGTGTAATCAGTTCCGTTTTTCAGGGCAGTGCCGTTGTATTTCACAGTAATGTTCTGTGTTATAGCCTTGCCTGTGTATGCCTTGGTGGAAATGCCAGAAACGGAAGCTTTTGTGATATCATATTTTGCGGTCTTTATGCTTTTTATGTCAGACCATGGACCATAATAAGTCTTGCTTCCAACGTTTGTGTATGAACGCACACGGACGTAGTATGTCTTATCGGCTGTCAGACCACTTATTGTCAGGTTATCTGGCTTGTTGGCAGTGAGGTGTTTGGAAGCCGCACCGCTCATGTTTGCACTGGTGGAATACTGAATGTCATAGCCTGTTGCAGAGCCTTTCTGCGCCCAATCCACAAAGAAGCCTTTGTATCTTGTTTCAAGCTTTTGTATGGTCTGCTTGGCAGGGATAATGTCAAAGCCTGCGGTATAACTGCCGTAGTAGTTGCCCATGCCTGAGATAGTGATGTTAGCGTGACCGATTTTAACATTGTTCGTGACCATCACACGATAGTCGATGTTTTGACGGAGAACTTTGCTTCCGTCCTTAACAGTGACTGTCGGAATAATTGCACTGCCTGTGTACTGTGCAGTGCTTGCATAGGAATAGCCTGATGTTGGAAGCTTTTTTGTGGTGACCTTTACAGTGCACACGGCAGACCTTCCGTTAGGCAGGGAGGCTGTTATCTTTGCTGTGCCTTTGCCCGTGGCGGTCACAACACCGTCTTTTACTGTGGCAACGGCTGTGTTGGAGCTTTTCCATGTTACTGTCTGAGGAGTGTCTGAGGTCACGCTGGCTTTTAGGGTAATGCTGTCGCCGTATGTGACTTCTTTTGACGTGGAGTCAAGAGTTATCTGTGTATTGTCACTGCTGATAGGATAGCTTTTCAGGTCTGGCAGACTTGAAAGTGTCACGGCATAGTCGCTGTTATAGACCTTTTGCCACATACTTTTCTCGGTATATTTCTCAGAGCTTGATATGCAAAACTCACCGCTCCATGTGCCAAAATATGACCATGCGGTGTTTGCATCAAAGGCTTTGTCAAGGTCGAAAAGACAGCCGTTTTCTGTAAGGGCAACTATTTTTCCGTTTGGTGAACAGTCTGTGGCTTCAAGATATTTTGAGCTTTGGGCTGAATAATCTCTTGTGCCGGGGTAGATATCCTCTCCGATTATGTCAACATATTCGTCGCCAGGATACCAATTTGCCGCCTGACCATTCCATACCCATATGATATTGTCAAGCTTGTATTCATTCGTGAGCTTGTTATATATTGCCTGCCAAAGCTTTTTGTAGGCTTCCGAGCCGTCTGCACCCCACCAGAACCAACCGCCGCTTGCCTCGTGGAGCGGTCTGAACAGTACCGGAACGTCTGCGTCAGAAAGACGTTTGAGTTGTTTGGCGATCTCGTCAACGTCGCTCATAAGAGTGTTGTAGCCCTTAGGGTCTGAGCCGTTCATTATTTTGGTAAGCGAGAACTTTGAGCGGTCAACGTTTTTGGTGTAAAAACCACCCCACCAACGTGGATTTCCGCCGTCTGTACCTGAGAGAAGATATTTGTCAGGGACGTTCCAATGCCAGCAGAATGTTACTATTCCTCCTGCCCGTGAAAACTCGATAGCCTTTTCGACAGCGTCGGAGGTGTCACCGTTCTGGACACGGCATGGAGTATAGCGCATAAAGTCAAGACCCAACATAGCAGGGGTCTGACCTGTGGCGGACTTTATAGCTTTGAACTCAGTGCCGTTAAGACCACCGTCACAATACTGTCCTGTTATGACCTTTTTGCCGTAAACGTCCTTCATATAGCTGTAAAGGCGCTGTGTGCTTTGTGAAGCGTATGGGTCAACGAGATTTTCAGCGGCGGTGTAGGCATTTGAAACGCTCATTTTTTCAATGGTTATGTAGTCGAGAGTAAAATATCCCCACGACATTGTTATTTTGACAGTGTTCTGACCCTTTTTGAGATAAATACCATTTACTGTGGACGCTTTATAGGCAGAGCCGTTTGCACTGCTGAAAGTGCCTGCATTTGAGCCGTTTACAGAAAGGTTGTTTATCTTATTCGAGCCTTCTCCGCGGCTGTAAAGCTTTATTTTGTAGTATCCGCTTTCGCTGACTGTAACAGTCTGTGACCATGTGCAGCTTGAGTCTGAAAAACGAACTGACCTAGAGCCTGATGCGGAGCTGTCTGTTTGGATATAGGCAGAACCGCCCAAAGTGCCGTTTTCGGCTTCGTATTTAAGCGTCTGCTGTGCAAAAACAGAAAGCTGAGCCGAGCCTGTGGTGAGCATTGCCGCACTTAAAAATGCGGCTGTGACCTTTTTGATATTGAACTTCATAGATGTTTTTTCCTTGTTATATTATTTACTGATAAAGCTAAGAGCTTAAAAGCATACATTTATTTTAGCATAATTTTTGTGGATTGTAAACAATATATCAAGGCTAATTATAAGATGATTTGTAAACTTTAATTTTGCTTATTTCATCAGCCAAATTTCGCAGACGTATTCGGAAGTGGATGAATAATCACTGTTAGGTTTTAGCTGGCTACGACACATATCATATATTGCGCAGCCGAAATATTTGTAATCCAGTCTTTACATAGCTTACCCTTATAAATTCACTGTCTGAGGGAAGTCCAACGTCGCTGATGTTGCTTTTTAGCTTATCCAATGTTATTTCATTCCAAGTATCGATCTCGCCCTCACTTCCCACATAGAGGACAAGTTCTCATTTTTTACGCTCCTTTCTATATAGCGAATTTTGCCGTGCATTATTTCATTGCATATATCCTTATCCCATATCTTTGTCCGTCATATGGACACCATTCGTTTGCAGTTTCTTTGGCATTCTTATCCATAAGTGGGTCGGGATAGTAGACTACTGAAAGATAGGTATAATCATTCATGCCATGCGCAAGGTCATTATCATTGAAATTGTCATTTGGAAAGTCTTGATGTAAGGCTTCAAGACATTTTTTTAATGGGTCTTGCCCTTCATCATAGTGAAAGCCCCAGCCATAAACAAATGTTATCTCACTGTTCAACGGCAAACCAACATTTGCAAGTTCAGAATATGGGTCAGATGTTAATTCGATATGAGTTGTAGTAGCTGTATCTTTTTCTGCATGCAAACTGTCAAGCACTGCTTTGTCTAGCTGACCGCAAGCCCTGAATGGTTTAAGACCATAGCTTTCACGGATATTGTTTATATATTTAAGATAGTAGATAGTCATTTCTTCTGCTCCGTCCTCGGAATAATATGACGGCTCGGGCTCGGCTGGAGCTGTGTTATCCTCCTGCTGAACGTTATTTTCATCAGGCTGATTTTCACCATTATTTTCTTCAGGCTGAGTTTCTTCAGGCAAGGTTGTTGTAGTGGTAGTAGTTCCTGCTGTGCCTGTGGAAGCCTGCCTAATACCGCCTGAAATTATGTCTATCTCATCTGCCGTTGGTGCAGGTGCGGTGGTGGTAGTAGGTACAGTTGTTGTGGCGGCAGTCGTTGTCTGCGGTATGGTCGTTACAGTGGCAGAAGTTGTCACAGCTTTTGCAGGCTCAGGTGTTTTAGTTTCTACGGCATTGTTTTTCTTGCTGACAACGGCAAACACTGACGATGCGGCTATGATAGCGACTGCAACACAAACCATTGGTATGGTTCTTTTGCGTGACGTGTTTACCTTTATAAGTAATTCTTTACGCTCGTTGACGATGGACATACAGGCAAAGCAGAAAGTAGAATCATCGTGAAGCTCGCTGCCACAGTGAGGACAAGTTCTCATTTTTTACGCTCCCTTGATTTGGTTATTTTAATTCTATCACATTTTTTGTAAATTGTAAATATGTTTGAGACGTTTTGCATGATTTTTAAGAATGCTCACTGTCTATGCAGGCTTTTATTTGACATTTCGTCATTCATGTGATATAATCATAGTGTGAGCGAGCTATGCGATAGCGTAAACGTTCTAGGTTTATGAGGAAAGTCCGAGCATCATAGAGCAGGATAGCTGATAACGTCAGCCGAGGGTGACCTTAGAGCCAGTGCAACAGAAATATACCGCCAACTTTTGTTGGTAAGGGTGGAAAGGTGGGGTAAAAGCCCACCAGAATGGCGGAGACGTCATTGCTATGTAAACCTTATCCGATGCAACACCAATGGTAGCTTGCAAGTCAATGGCTGCTCGTCAGACTTGGGGCTATAGGTGGCTAGAGCTGTGCGGCAACGTACAGTCCAGATAGATTATCGCACTCGACAAAACTCGGCTTATCGGTTCGGTCACATTTGCTCCGTCAGTTAAACTTTTTTTAAGCTTAACTACGGGGCTTGTTTTTTAATAATATATAAATTTGGTCATTTGTTTTGTGCATTATAAATAAATTTCTATAATTCCCCTTGTGATTTTACAGAAAATATGTTATAATAATGCTAGACGTATTTATATAAGCAGAGGAGGGCTGTTTGTATGGAAATACCAGCTAAGACCTATAACGAAAAGTTCGAGAGCTTTTTGAAAATACTTGAAAGCGATGACAGATTTGATAATGTGTGCAAGAATTTTCTCGAAAGTATTTGCTCTGCACTTTATGTCAATGCGGCTACGGTAACAGTTTCAGGCTATGAAAACTCAGAACCTTTGAGTTATGAATTGATCGCTGATACACATAAATATACTGTATATGCTTTTGATAAAGAATTTAATAGAAATAGATACAATGCAATGAAAAAAGCACTTATGCAAACTGGTATCCACGTTGCGGATAAGGCTCATCCGAATGGAGATGTGGAGAAAATATCCCTGCGTGGGGTGGTGTATCCTTGTTCACTCACTTGTGCTGTCAAGGACACCAATAAGTATGTTGCATATTTCAATCTTTTGTCCTCTGATCCTGAGAGAGTATGGTCACCTGAGGAGATACAGCTAGCCTCACGTCTGACATATATACTTTCCGGCATGCTCCATACTAGGAGAGCGGCTGAACATGCTGAAAGCACTACTCGCACGCTTACTGACGTTATGGATAATATGAATTCCTATGTGCTTGCAGTGGCACAGGACAGTGGTGAGATAGTTTTTGCCAGCAAGAGCTTTGAACAGTATTTGGGGAAACTGGTCGGCAAAAAGGAAAGTGACGTTTTCAGCAAGACTTGGTGTGAGCTTCCTGCTCATAAGGAAGGACTGCTTTTTGGAGGAGATTATTATTCCGAGATCATGAACAAATGGTTCAATGTGTCGGAAAAACTCATAAAATGGCATGACGGCAGAACTATCAGACTTTGCACACTTAATGATATCTCAGAAAAGATAAATTATGAGAGGGTCATCGAAAAGCAGGTCTTTTACGATAATCTCACAGGTCTTCCTAACAGATTAAGTCTTGATAAGAGTATACAGGGCATTATTGAAAGCGATGAGAACAGCACTGTTATGCTCATTGACCTTGATAATTTCAAAAACATAAATGACAGCTATGGTCACAATAATGGTGACCGACTTCTTAAAGAGATAGGTAAATTCTTTGTCGATTTTGCCCAGAAGAATAAAAAGCTGAGCATTTTTAGATTTGGCAGCGATGAGTTCGTTGTGCTTCTGAGAGATCAGGATCAGGCCGAGATCGACGAGATATGCAAGATCATACATGATAAGTTCAACACAGAGTGGCAGATTGCTAACAGCACTTGCTATTGTACTTGTTCAATGGGCGTTGCGAAGTTCCCGAAGCTTGACGATACTGTAAACACAGTTCTTAAAAGGATCGACCTCGCCATTTCATATGCGAAAAAGCAGGGCAAGAATTGTACTATAAATTATAACGAAACTATCGGCAGGATACTTTCAAGGCAGATCGAACTTGAAAGGCTCATGCACAAGGATATCACAAACGGCTTTGCACATTTCACGGCGTACTATCAGCCTATATTCAGCAGCTCCGAAAAGAAGCTTGTGGGCTGTGAAGCGCTTATGAGGTGGAATCCACCTGAGTTCGGTCAGGTTTCCCCTGCCGAATTTATCCCTATGGCGGAAAGACTTGGCTATATCAATCTCTTGGGCGAGAACATGATAAGGATCGCAGGCAGACAGTGCAAAAAGTGGGCTGACGCAGGGCTTGATTTGAGAATGAACATTAATCTGTCTGTAGGTCAGATAATTGAGCCTGATTTCCTTGACAAGATAGACACACTTTTTGACGAAACAGGCGCACCCCCTGAGATGATATGTTTTGAGGTCACAGAAAGTCTTGCTATCCATGATATGGAAAAGATGAAGGAGCTTTTGAAGCATATAACAGACAAGGGCGTGAAGATAGCACTGGACGATTTCGGAACGGGATATTCTTCACTTAACTGCATAAAGGAAATGCCGCTGAATACCATTAAAATAGACAAGTCGTTTATTGATGATATTGCAAAAAATCCTGACACTGCGGTGTTTGTTAAAATGATAGTTAATCTTTCTCACGACCTGCATATAGCAGTTTGCGCAGAGGGCGTTGAGGAACAGGTGCAGTTCGATATCCTGAGAGATCTGGAAACTGACGTTATACAAGGCTATTATTTCGGCAGACCTATGCCGTCAGACAAGTTTGAGGAGAAGTTCCTTAGCGAGAAACTGAAAATAAACAAATAGATATCGTTATCATTGCTACATTTACTGAAAATAATGTATTTTTTATGGGGTGGTAATATGTATTTGATTATTGCTATATTGGCATTACCTGTTTTGGTGATATTAAAAACGGCAAAGAAATCGAAGTGACACTGACCGTCGGGCGTGTAACCCGACGGTTTTATGTAATATGGTAAGATGATAATATTAAAAAGTAAAAAGGGGAAAGCTTATGAGTGATGAGAAAAAAGACGTAAACAGCCAGCAGGAGAATGTGGGCAAAAAGGGCATAAATAAAAAGCTTATTATCGCTTTTGCAGGCATGGGCGCTGTTATAGTGGGGCTTGTTATTGCACTGATACTGGTGGCAACATCAGGTAAAAAAGACGTGGACAGCTCGGCTTCAAAGGCGGAGAGCAGTTCTGCGGTGGCTTCAGAAACCGATGACACCAGTGAGGAGGACTCTGTGGCTGATGAAAACGAGGACGAGCCTGATGGTGAGGAGGAGGAAAGCAAGGACGATAAAAAGGAAAAGGGCTTTATCATCTCCTATTCAGGGGACAACAGTTGGCAGGACGGCGACAAGGTCATGACGGGCATGGAGATAGGCATTGAGAACAACTCCGATGAAGCCCTCAAGGAGTGGACGTTGGAGCTTGAAATAGACCAGCTCAAAAGCTGTGACGGCTGGAACGGCAACTTTAAGGTCAAGGGCAACAAACTCACGGTCACGAATGTTGATTACAATGGCGAGATCGCAAAGGGCGGTTCGACCTCTATCGGCTGTAATATCGGAACTGGAACAAAGCTCAATGTTAAGTCTGCAAAGCTAAACGGTGTGGAGTGTACTGTTAAAAAGGGCAAGGTATCACAGAATAATAACAATAACAACAATAATCAGAATAATGACAAAAAGACTACGGAAAAGGACGTTAAAAAGCTTCTAAAGCGTACCTCAAAGGCTAAACAGGGTGATGATTGGCTTCACACAGACGGAAGCAAGATACTTGATAAGGACGGCAAAGAGGTTTGGCTCACGGGCGTGAACTGGTTTGGCTACAACACAGGCACTAACACTTTTGACGGACTTTGGAACAGCGAGCTTGTGACATCGGTGGAGGCTATTGCAGATCACGGTTTCAATCTTATAAGAGTGCCTATGTCAGCGGAGCTTATCAACCAGTGGTCGGAGGGCGAATATCCAAAGGCGAACTACAATAACGCATACAATGAAGAGCTGAACTCTATGAACAGCCTTGAGATATTTGATTATTTTCTCAAGCTTGCGGAGGAAAACGGTCTTAAAGTAATGCCTGATATCCATTCAGCGGAAACCAATGCCAGCGGTCATACTGTAAATCTGTGGTATACCGACAAGGTCACTGTAAAGGACTATTACCATGCTTTGGAGTGGCTTGCCGACAGATATAAGGACAATGACACTATCGTTGCATTTGATCTGAAAAACGAGCCCCACGGCAAGCCTAACGAGGGTGACGCTGCGGCAATATGGAATGATTCAAAGGACGCAAACAACTGGAAGTATGTGGCTGAAACGGCAGCGAGCAAGGTGCTTGCGAAAAATCCTAATGTGCTTATAATGGTCGAGGGTATCGAGATATACCCTAAGAACATCAAGAAAAACGGGGATTATTCCTCCACCAACAGTGATGATTACTATTTCAACTGGTGGGGCGGAAATCTCAGGGGCGTAAAGGACTATCCTATCGACCTTGGCAAATATCAGGATAAGCTTGTTTACTCGCCGCACGACTATGGTCCGACAGTTTATCAGCAGCCTTGGTTCGAGGGGGATTACACATACAAGAGCCTTATGAAAGATTGCTGGAAAGACAACTGGTTCTACATTCAGGAGCAGGATATCGCACCGCTTCTTATAGGCGAGTGGGGCGGCTTTATGACAGAGCCTAACCTAACTTGGATGACCTACATGAGAAAGCTCATAAAGGACAATCATGTAAATCACACTTTCTGGTGCTTCAATGCAAACTCAGGTGACACAGGCGGACTTGTAAAGGACGATTTTGTTACATGGGACGAGGAAAAGTATGATTTTGTCAAGGAAGTTCTTTGGCAGGAGGGAGGCAAGTTCGTTGGACTTGACCACGCTATCCCGCTTGGAGATAATGGTATAACTTTGAAAAAGGCAAAGGGTCTTTGATATCACATATAAAAAAAAGCGGACGAAGTTTTCGGGCTTCGTCCGCTTTTGTATTGTATTTTTTATCGCTGGTCGCCCATAAAGAACAGAGCGAGAGTTCCAGGTCCTGAGTGTGAGCCTATAACAGCACCTGTGTAGCAGATATGCACAGTGGTCTTCTTGCCAAGCTTTTTTCGCATAAGGTCGGCTGCATATTCTGCGTCTGAAAGGCAGTCGCCATGGCAGACGGCTACTGTGGAATTATCCCAATTTCCCATGCGTTCGCACATCATATCCACAAGCTTTTCAATGGATTGCTTTCTGCCTCGTATCTTTCCAACTGGGATAAGATGTCCCTCGTTGTCAACGTGGAGAAGCGGTTTAATGCCAAGAATAGAGCCTGCTATGGCGGCGGTCTTTGATACTCTGCCACCTCGGTGGAGATATTTCAGGTCATCAACTGTGAAAACATGGCATAGGTGAAGCCTGTTGTCAGTGATCCACTGGGCAAGCTCGTCAATGGAAAGACCCTGTTTTTTCTTTTCGTCAGCCTTTATGAGCAAAAGACCTTCGCCTGTTGAAGCACAGAGGGAGTCTATGCAGATTATCTTGCCTTCTGGGTATTTTTCCATTACGCTATCTCTTGCAATGCAGGAAGTGTTGAAGCTTCCGCTAAGACCTGACGAAAATCCAAGATAAAGCACGTCATAGCCTGCGGCAAGTTCCTTTTCAAAAGCCTGTTCATAGTCGGAGATCCCTATTTGCGATGTTTTCGTTACTGCTCCGTTTCGCATTTGGGAATAAAATTCAGGTAGCGTCATGTCATTCTTGCTCTTTACAACACCGTTTACCTCAAAAGATAATTCCAGAAGCGTCACGTCCATATTTTTTAATATATCCTCCGACAGATCGCAGGTGGAGTCGGAATATAGCTTGTATTTTCTGTCAGACATTTTTATCCTCCTTTTGCCGCTTGGGCAACAATATAAAAATATTATAACATATGGGCGGGCTTTTGTAAAATATCCCTCAACTATACTTTGTAAAATTTCTATGAACACAGTTGTCTGCGGTGCTGTGCGACAGTTAAGGTGTTTTCAGATACGCAAACAGAAAAGTCACGGCAGGCGGAGGAGATAAGCATATCGCTTATGCGATTTTCTATGAGGGCGGTAATTATGTGGCGTATCTCTCGTGCAGAGCCGCTTTTTGAAAGTGCCTGCTTTGCGATAAAAGGGTAGACCTCTGGCTGACAGACGAGTGTACAGCCAAGTTCGGAGAGCCTTTTTTCAAGGGCGGATATTTCAAGACGTGTAATGTTTTCCATATCAGAAAGGGTAAGGTCGTTAAAAACAATCACCTCATCTATCCTGCCTAAAAGCTCGGGAGACATAAAGCTTTTAAGCTCAGAGAGCATGGCTTTTTTCTTGGCTTCGCCATTTGACTTGCTGTTTGAAAAGCCCACGGTCTTGGTTTCGGCAAGTTTTTTCACGCCTATATTCGAGGTCATTATTATAAGGACATTGGAGAAAGAAACTGTCCTGCCAGCAGAGTCGGTAAGACAGCCGTCCTCTAGTATCTGCAAAAGCAGATTGTAGATGTCAGGGTGAGCCTTTTCTATTTCGTCAAGAAGAAGCACACAGTAGGGCTTGCGGCGAATTTGTTCGGTGAGCCTGCCACCCTCGTCAAAGCCTACATATCCAGGGGGCGAGCCTATGAGCTTTGAAACGCTGTGGCGTTCCATGTATTCCGACATATCAAGCTTTACAATGGCGTTATCTCTGCCAAAAAGCGTTTTGGCAAGATCTTTTGCAAGCTGGCTCTTGCCCACTCCCGTTGACCCTAAGAAAATAAAGCTTCCCATGGGTCGGTCGCTGCCCTTTAGTCCTGCACGACAGCGGCGGACGGCAGAGCAGAGTGACTTTATAGCCGTCTGCTGTCCCACAATGCTTTCGCTTAGCTTATCTTCAAGCCCTGTGAGCCTTGCGGCTTCGTCCTGTCCGATATCAGCGCAGTTTATGCCTGTGAGCGATGAAATAACGCTGTCAATGTGCCTTTTTTCAAGTGGTATGCGCTTTGGTCGGCACTCTGTTATGGCGGTGAGATATTCGTCACGGGTGAGCTTGCCTTTCACATAATCGTTGAAAGCGTCTGATATTTTCTCACCAGAATTATTTTCGCTTTGTTCTATGACCGCACAGGCACAGGCTTCGTCAAGGATATCAATTGCTTTGTCAGGAAAAAATCTGTCGGTGACATACCTTGCGGCAAGCTTAACTGCATATGGGATAAGGTCAGGGGAGATGTCAACGCTGTGGTGCTGTTCATATTTGTCTATAAGACCGCTGAGGATACGGCAGGTCTGGCTTTGATCAGGCTCATCTATCTTCACTTTCTGAAAGCGTCGCTCCATAGCTGAGTCTTTTTCAATATTTTTGCGATATTCCTCAAAAGTCGTTGCGCCTATGAGCTGTAGACCGCCCCTTGCAAGCTGTGGTTTCAGGATATTTGCAGCGTCTATTGCACCCTCTGCCGCTCCTGCACCCATTATGTTGTGAAGCTCATCAATGAAAAGTATCACATTTCCAGCCTTTGCGGCTTCGTCCATACAGCTTTTCAATCGCTCCTCAAAGTCCCCACGATATTTTGCTCCTGCAAGGAGGGCGGTTATATCAAGGGAGAAGATCCGCTTTGAGGACAACGCAGACGGCACTTCTCCAAGCATGATCTTTCTCGCAAGCCCCTCCACAACAGCGGTTTTTCCCACACCTGCCTCACCTACAAGGCAGGGATTGTTCTTTGTGCGGCGGCAGAGTATCTCCATGATACGTTCTGTTTCAGCTTCTCTGCCTATGCAGGGGTCGAATTTTTCGCACTCGCTTTTGCGTGTAAGCTCTCTGCCGTAGCGTTCAAGGGTCTTTAGCTTGGGATAATTTCTGTCTGAAAAAATATTAGGCTCGTTGCCTGACAATGAGCAATCGTTGTACATCTTGTTGCAGTTCACCTCTAACTGCTGCAATATCTCAAAGGCACAGCAATCACTGCGGCGGAGTATCATAGCAAGAATGTATTCCGTTCCTGCGATACCGCCACCCATGCTCTCGCACAGCCTTTTTGCGCCTTTTAAAACAGCGGCAGCGTTAGGAGTGATGTCATTTTTCGTAAGACGGCATGGCGTGCCTCTGCCTATGATGTATTCTATTTGCTCCTCTATCCTTTGAGCCGTGACCTCGTGGCGCAGAAGCACTGCACAGGCTGTGGAGTCCTCCTCATAGGCGGCAGAGAGCAGGATATGCTCAGTGCCGATATAAGTATGCCCCCAGCTTCCTGCCAGAGTGACGGCATTTTTCACAAGCTCTCTTGCCCTTGGTGTAAAGCTGTCGCTATCAAAAAACTGTTCGTTCATAAAATTCACCCCTTAAAATGTTTAAGACAAAGCTTTGTCTTAGCTACATTCTTGACAGTTTTGCGTCTTGTTATTCTCGCATTTTTATCGCTTTTATATTCTTATGCACAGGACAAATTCTCCTTGCAGATTTTTTTGTAACACATTTTTCTCTGCGTCATAAACTGTAATATAAAGCAACGGAGCAAAGCTTCAGCTTTATAAATCTTAATAAAAAAGGAGATTTCATTTATGAACGGTTGTGGATTTGGCGGTTGTTGGTGGATCATTATCCTTATTCTCATATTCTGCTGTGGCTGCGGCGGTTGCGGAAATGGCTGTGGCGGTTGCGGAAACGGCTGCGGTGGTTGTGGCTGCGACAATGGTTGCGGCGGCTGCGGATGCTGATCTGACGGCAAATAAAAGACGGCGGAGCATTACGCTTCGCCGCTTTTTTTATTTATCTTCTTTTTCCAAACGCTTTTCAAGGCGTTTCACAATAGTTTTCAGTGCTTTTATTCGGGCGTATTTTTTATCGTTGCCCTCAAGTATCGTCCATGGTGCTATATCTGTGGAGGTAAGTGTTATCATGCGGTCAACATATTTCTCATAGGTGTCCCACTTTTCACGGTTGCGCCAATCCTCATCGGTTATCTTCCAACGCTTTTCAGGCGTGTTCTCACGCTCGTTAAAACGGCGGAGCTGTTCGTCTTTATCAACATTCACCCAGAATTTTATTATCTCTGCGCCCCAATCATGAAGCTGGCTTTCAAACTCGTTTATCTCACGATAAGCCATGTTCACACGTTCTTCGGGGGTGAGCTTTTCGATAGGTTCGACCATTACTCTGCCATACCATGTGCGGTCAAAGATAGTAAAGTGACCATTCTTTTCAAGACGTGTCCAGAAACGCCATAGATAGTGCCTTGCAAGCTCTGACGGTTCGGGTGCAGCGATAGGGTGAACTTCATAGCCCCTTGGATCAAGGGCAGCCGCAATACGCTTGATATTTCCGCCTTTTCCTGCTGCATCCCAGCCTTCATAGCATATTATAACAGGTATCTTCTTCTGATAGCAGAGATTTTGCAGCTTGAAAAGCTTGTCCTGATATTTTTTCAGCTTTTTCTCATATTCCGCTTCGTCAAGGGACTTGTTCATATCCACTTCTGCAAGAGCAGGCATTTCAATAGTTTTATATTCAGGATAATTGTATCCGCAGGTATCGAACTGTGGTTCGGGAATATAATGTTCGCCCTTCTCCTTGGCGGAAACTGCGGCGCTTACTGCCTTTGTGACCGCTGTCAGCACTTCAAGCTCAGCAGAGGCACGTTCATTTGCCCCAACGCAAGTCCACGGAGCAAATGCCGTGTTTGTGTTTTCAAGCATTTTGTCATATCTGCGGAAAAACTTATCGTATTTTTCCATGTTCTTTATATCGTGGCTTTCCACACGCCAGCTTGTAACAGAGGAGTTCTCCAGCTTTTCGATACGCTTTTTCTGCTCGTCTTCGGTAATGTGCAGGAAAATTTTCACGATAACATATCCGTCATCTGTAAGCTGCCTTTCAAAGGTGCAGATATCTTCAAGGCGTGTGTCCCTTGTTTCCTTGTCTATCTCACCGTACATAAAGGAGTTCACAGTGTCACGATACCAGCTTCGGTCAAGGATAAGAAACTCACCCTTTTTCGGCAGCGTCTGCCAGTAACGCCACAGCCATGGCATACGCTTTTCCTGCTCATTCGGCGCACGATAGGAAACCACCTTGTAAAAACGTGGGTCAAGAGAGCGTATGAGCTTTGCTATCATCGAGCCTTTGCCTGCGGCAGACCAGCCGTCAAATGTGATTATAACAGGCACTCCTGCGGTCTTTATTTTGTTTTCAAGCAGGGTGAGCTGTTCTCTCAGCCCTTTTAGCTGTTCGGATATCTCTGATTTTTCTGTGTTTTTCTGTATGATCTTTTCAAGCATTGCTATCTCTCCTCTTTTCACTAAATTGTTATTATCACAACTTAATTTATTTGATTTATGTATATTATACACAATTTATCTTTAATTGTATATAGACATTTTTCATGAAAATGCTATCTCTTTTTTGTTAATACGGAGTTAATATTATTGGTTTATACTAATATGATATAAAATATCTCGCAAAGGACGGCAGTGATATGTCAAAAAAAGACGAAAAGGACATTAATATATCAAAGCTCGACAAAAGTCTGGAGGGTCAGGGTCTGTTGGAGGACGCTGATGACGCAGAGTATGAGCGCACGCTGGCTCAGCAAAGGCGTGAGGCTGAGGAGCGTGAAAGGCAGGTTTTAGAGCAGGCGGAAGCTGAAAGACGTGAGCGTGAACGTCAGGAAGAAAAGGAACGTGAACGCAGGCTTGCTCAGGAGCGTATCGAGCTTATGAAGCTCAAAAGCGGAGTTATCGACGAAAGCGAGTCTTCCATAAAGGAAGAGCATGACCAGATAAGAGAGCTTCACGGCTTTGAAAAGGTGCAGAATTTCTTTTATCACAACAAGGTGTGGATAATCTTTGCAATATTTATCATAGCGGTGGCGACATTTATTTTTATTGACGCTGCAAGGCGTGAAAAGGCTGACCTGACAGTGCTTATGATCGCAAACAACGGCTTGGAAACACGTCAGGAGGAACTGGAGGATTTCTTTGAAAAATACACGGACGATCTTGACGGCAATGGTTATGTCCATGTTGAGGTCATTATGATTCCGCTAAATTCTCACAGCGACGATTATCAGCAGCAGAACGTGAACAGCACTAAGTTTTTGGCACAGCTTCAGGGGGGCGAGTCTATACTTGTTATAACAGACTCAAACACTGACGAGGAGTTCAAGTCAATAATGACTCCTGAGTTGCCAAAGGAATTTCCGAACAACAAGTATGTTGATGATATGGGCATGAGCTGGAACATGGAGGTCATGGCAAAGGAGCTTAACTTCGAGAATATGCCGAATGATATCCACCTTTCAATGAGAACGCCAGTTAAGACTTTGGGCGACTCTAAGGAAACTATGCAGGAGAATTATGATAAGGCGTTCAAAGTTTTCAAACGCATAGTTGACGATATGACTGAGAAAGCCGTAGAGGCAGGAGATAAGGGCCTTACAACTGAGCCTGTTCACTATGATGACAGCAGTTTGGAAAGCTCTGATAGCACAGAAAGCTCAGAAAATAAGTAACGGATATTTGGCTGTAGGGGACGGCGTCCTCGACGTCCCGTATGACAAAGTAAAGAATAGCGGACAACCACTTTCCCGTGGCTGTCCGCTTTGTGTTTGTATCAGTATTGATAATCATAATTTGTGTTGTCCTGATAATAGCCGTCTGTGTAGCCGTCCGCCTGACTTGATTGTGTGTCGGAAGCGTTCAGGCTTGAACAGTTCTGATCTTCGGCATATTTGTAATCAGAGGTGACACCAAGATATTCTTCAAGGCAAAGACCGCTCTTTGTGACAGCTTCGGCTTTTTCCTTGCCAAGATAGCGAATATGCCACGGCTCATACACATATCCTGTTTTATCCTCTTTTCCCTCAGGGTAGCGGATAATAAAGCCGTACTCTGCACAGTGTTCAGCCAGCCAGTTTGCCTCAGGAGTGCCTGCAAAGCTGTCCTCGGTGGTGTTTACATCAAAGGTCAGACCCGTCTGATGTTCTGAATGTCCCGGACGGGAAGATACCTCGTCTGCGGCTTCTGTGCCACGCTCTGCGGCATAGGAGTTATAAAGAGATTCCTGATCCTGATATGAACGATAGCTTGAATTCACAAACAGCGTTATGCCGTCCTCTGCGGCGGCAGCTGCCATTTCGTCAAAGGCGTTCTGTGCAATTGTGCTTACGCCAGGTGCATAATCTGATGGCAGGGAGTAGGTCTTGTTTACGATAAGAATGCCGTCAACAAAGGTCATGCCGTTTGACTGCTCTATCTTATGCTTTGTTTCTTCTGCTTTGCTGTTGTCGGAGGTTTTCTTTTTGGTGGTGGTCTTTGCCTCCGCCTGCTTTGTGCTTTCGGTCTGTGATGATGAATCAGCAGCAGGCTTGTTGTCTGACTTTCCACCACAGGCTTTCACTATCACAAAAATTATCACCAAAAGAATTGCTATGGCAATGATACGGTTTTTCATAACACGTCTGTGTTCTCTTGCACGCCTTTCGGCACGGCGTTTTTCCATTTCAATGCGCATTCTTTCGTATTCTTCGTCAGAGTAGTCATAGTTGTTATATGGCTGTTTGTCTGTGTTTTCAGTCGTGTTGCCGTTATTTATATGTTCGTCCATAGCTATCCTCTTTTTTGCAGATTATTTTACACTTTTGTGTAAGTATTATACCATACTTTGACGCAGTTTTCAAGTCGGATAATGTCGTCTTATTTCATAACATAAACATAGCATTGATATAGCGGCATAGATTCGTATTCATCATTATCCGGGTCATTCCACATATGGTCTTTTCTTTCCTGAACTATATCATCATGGAAAAAGCAAACACCAAGATATGTGTAATCTTCCAAGCCGTTGATCAGATTGTCACCGTAAGAGAAACCGAAGCTTGCATTGTTTTTTAACCAAGTAAAAAGCTCTGTGTATGCCTCGTCATAGTCTGAAACACAGCTGTTGTTTGCTGTGAATTGTCGTATTTTGCTGTTGTTAGGCAGACCGACCTCAGAGAGATGTTCGTATACGTTGCCAATGCCTTGGCAGTAGTCGTCCATTTTATACAGGCTCTTTTGCAGACATTCATCAAGCTGTCCGCTTGCACGGAGTGGTTTCAGACCATATTTCTCACGGAGAGGATTTACATAATCGAGCAGGTCAAGGGTCATCTGACTTGCACCATCAGGGGAGTAATATTCAGGCTCGACAGGCTCGTTCTGCTGAGTATCTTCTGTGTTTTCCTGCGGTATATCCTGCTGTATCTCAGGCTCTGTCACAGGCTCAGTCACTTTTTCTGTAGTGGTAGTGGTGGTGACTGCGACGGCTTTTGACTCTGCTAATGCCGCCCCTTCTGCAATATCTGACGCAAGGGCAGCCTTGTCAGGCTCACGCTTTTTTGTGGTAGTAGTCATGACAGTGGTGACGGGAGGCAGAGTAGTTGTCACAGGTGTATTTGTGGTGACAGTGGCAGTAGATCGAGGTGTGCTTTTTTTCACAGCCGTGGTCTTATCACTATTGTTATTGTAAGTATACACCCCGAAAACAGTTGCGGATACTAATGCCACAGCGATTATTGGTGTGGTTATTTTTGCTTTTAAAAACACTTTTTTGGGGGTAGCGAGAACTATTTCTTGCCTCTTGTTTATTTCGCTCATGCAGCCGAAGCAGAAAATGGAATCGTCATGAAGAACTCTTCCGCAATTAGGACATTTTTTCATATTTTAGTTTTCTCCTGATCTTATTAAGCACATTGTACAGCTCTTCCGCAGAGCTATATCTGTCGTCTGGATTGATAGAAAGGCATTTCTTTATGACTTTCAGAATTTTCTTGTTTTCGCACATTTTGACCGACGGGTGTTCACCTGTCAAAAGAACGTTCAGAAGCACTGCCAGAGAATAGAGATCTGTTCTTGCGTCAGATTGCTGCATACCGAATTGTTCAGGTGCGGCAAAGCCTACAGTTCCCAAAGTCTGGGTGTCAGAGCGTTGATTAGATTTATAAATTTTAGAAATATCAAAATCTATAATCTTGACATTATTGTCGTCACATATTATAATATTATCAGGCTTTATATCACGGTGAACGATGCCGCTGTTGTGAAGAGCATACAATCCCTGGCATATGGAGCAGGTAATGTTCAGGGCGTCGTGTTCTGCTAGTGTTTCGCCGTTTGCATAATCCGTAAGAGTCATGCCGTCGCAGAATTCTTCATAGATAGTATACGCTTCAGTGCTTTCGGAGATCTCGTAGATACGGCAAAGATATGGATTATTTATCAATGCGAGCCTTTGATATACAGAAACGTCAGCAGGCTTATAGATAATGTGCCGCACCATTTTTACACCTGTGTCACTCTCTAAAATGACTTTTTCGTGCTTGCTGTTTTTAAATAGATAGTTTTTGCAGTCGAACATTTTGTCGATCTGTTCTGTTTCAAAATCATATAAGCTTTTTTGTGACATATTTCTCATCTCCAATGTAAAAATGTAAAAAATAAATTATTATAGGAAGGAACTGGTGACATGAAAAAAACAACACAGCTTATGGAGGAGCTAAATGGAAGCGATGATATCAACAGTTTTCTAAGCAACAATAAGGATTCTCTTGACAGACAGGATTTTGCACGTTATCTTTGTGAGCTTGTGAAAAAGAAAAAGATGACAAAGATAGAGGTCATAAGAATATCCCAGCTAAATCAAATATATGGGTATCAGATTTTTGCAGGAGCAAGACTTCCAAGCAAGGATAAGATAATCGCTATCGCACTTGCTATGAAGCTTGATGTTGATACCGTTCAGCGACTTCTGACTCTTGCGGGTGAAGCTCAGCTTTATCCTAAAAACACCCGTGATTGCATACTCATTGACGCAATAAACAAAGGCTATGATGTGGCAAAGCTCAACAAAGTGCTTTTTGAAAATGGTTCACAGTGCCTTAAATAACGATCGTTTCATAAAGCAGCTCCGGTTCTTCGGAGCTGCTTTTTTTATTATCGTAACAAATATTATATCACATTTTGACAAGGTTTTCAAGAGTTGTCAGGACATAAAAACACGCCGCAGAAAATTTCCGCAGCGTGTTTCTCACTATTTAACTCTTATGGAACGAGAGTCGTAGTTGTTGCCTTATCCTTTGCAGATGTAGTTGTTTCTGCTACAGAAGAATCGGTCTTTGCTGTTGTTGTGGTCGTAGTTGTTGCTTCGCTTGCTGCAGCCGATGAAGAATCGTCAGTTGCAGGCTTTGAAGCCGCACCAGCCTTAGTTGTTGTGTAACCCTCGGCTTCAATTACCTTCTTCTTGAAATCTGCTTCTTTGTTGTAGTAAGATGTTGAGAAGTAAGGCTCTTCAGTAAATGTTTCACCTGTTGCAACGATATTTGAGCAGTAGATCGAAGCATAGAATGAAACTGCCTTTTTCTCCTTATCTGTCTTTACAGTTATCTTGTAAAGATTGTAAAGTGCATTTGTGTTCTCCCAAGAATCATAATTCTTCTTGTTTGTGAACGCAACATAAGTGTCAACGTAATCAAAAGACTCGATAGATGTTACCTTGCCGTCAAAGTCAGCAGGATATGGAGCGTAATGACCCTTTATATCCTTTCTCATATCTTCGATCTTGTCGTCGATATATGACTGATAGCTGTCCATAGCAGCCTTGCCGTTGTCAGCTGTTACATATGCAGGGAATGTTTCGTCAACTGTTATTTCCTTAACATAAACAGTGTCGCCCCAATCGTTTGTTTCAGTTTTGCCGGAAAGTGTGATACCATTTCTTGCAAGTGAGGAATAAGGGCTGCAAGTTACCTTGAATGTGCCGCCGATGCCAATATAATCATCGCATGATACTGAGTAAGAAACATTGTCCTTAAGAGCAGCAGGGATAGACTCGCTCTTTACTGAGTAAGGCTTAACAAATGGAACACCGCCTGAGCATTCAAATTCAAGTCCCTCGAACGGGTCGATCTCCTGAGTTTTTTCAAGACCCTCAACAGTGAAATCCTTTGTTACCTTGCCGTCCTTAACGTCGGCTGTCTTGTATGTATAATACTTGTCGTCATATTCAAACCAAGTCATGTCACCGCTTTCTTCTGCACCATAAACGTCTATGTTAGCTGTAACAGTGTACTTGTCGCCGTTTTTCAGATCTGACTTGTAGTCATAATCATAGTAGATAAATGGATATGCTGAGTCATATGAAACGTCAGCAGAGCCGTTGCCGTCAAAGCCTGAGAACTTGACCTCAACGCCCTTGAAGAAGTCGATCTCCTCACCATTTTTAAGATCCTTTACAGTTACCTCAAACTCAGTGTTCTTTAGCTTTATGTTCTTGTCCTTGAGAGAATCCTCGTTGTACTTTACGGTGCATTTTACCTTGTCACCGTTTTTAAGATTCTTGTTTGCTTTCTTATCAAAAGTGATCTTCAGCTTATACTCACCATCGCTATTTGTTTTGAGAAGGGCATTTCTCATCTTCTTAGCTTCTGTAAAATCATCAGCTTTGTTAAATGCTTTTGTAAGAGTTTTCTTGTCAAGTGCAAAATACTTGCTTACCTTTGATGACTTGTCAGATGAGCTTGCATAGTCGGAAAGATCATCAAGGTCCCCAAGGTCAAGATCTGTCTCGTCAGCAAGGTCGCCGAGAGCGCTTGTAGCGTCTGCCATTGAATAGTAGCTCTTGTCATAGCAGTTAAGCTCTGCCTCAACATAGCCACAGCCGTCAATGCCCTTAAATTCAAACTTGAAAAGATCCTTTGCGTCGATCACCTGATATTTAAGAATGTTGCACAGAATGATGATCGCAACGATAACAACGATAAGAGCTGCAGCGGCGATAAGTGTTATCTTCTTGTGACCCTTTACCCATTCGCCAAGCTTAGCAAAAGGATTTGGCTTTGCAGCCGCAGGAGCTGCTGCCTGAGCGTAGTTGTTTGCTGGTTGTGCATACTGCTTGTCATACTGAGGAGCCTGCTGCTGTACAGGCTGAGCCTGCTGAACGGGTGCCTGAGCAGGTGCTGCCTGCTGTGTGGAAATGCCTGCTTCGGCTTCCATTTCGGCGATAGACGCACCGCAGCCGCCACAGAATTTTTCTTCCGGACCTATTGGCGCTCCGCACTTAGCACAAAACTTGATAGTGTTCATTTCATACCTCCATTGATACTTCTTTTCTAAACAGGATAAAATTTTTTATCCTATTCATACATTCTAAGTATAATATTAGCAGAAAGAAAAGTCAAGAAAAACTCGTTGAAACCGCCTTGTTCTGTATGATTTTTGTAGATTTGTACAATAACGCAAGAAAAAACCATACACTTTGATAACGTTTTAGACACAATTTTTCTACATTAAAAAACCGAATATAAATGGGGATACTGAGTGTGGTATATCTTCTCTGTCCATGAGCGTATGCTCTCGCACTCTGACAAAAATTCCTCAGAGCCCTTTTCCAATAGGGCTGGAAGCTTTGCCACTGCATAGGAGATATCATCAAGTGTGCAGGATTGTGCTATATATGATATTCTTACATAATATTTATTCCAAGCATTTTCGAGTTCTTCGAGCCGTTGGGCTGTGTCGCTGTCCTCATTTCTGTAGCTGTTTTCAGCGGCGTTCACAAGGTTTATGAACTTATCGTTTTCTTTTTTTACCGCAAATACGGAGAACACTGACATGGCGGCTACGACAGTGAGGATAATAATGCAGGCGGTCAATCTTTTCATTGTGATTGCTCCTTTATACTTTTTTCTTGCCTTTGTCTTTTCTTATGGCAACTATCTGCCCTGAGGGGTCAGCGGTGCAGATGTAAACATCTTTCAGGGACATACCCTTTTCTCCTAGCTTTTTCATGAGCCACTTTTCGTCCTTGCCGATAAGACCAAGGGCGGAGTATATTATCCTTCCGTTGTCGACAACGAGCTGTGGAGGATCGGTCTGAGATCCTTTTATGCCCATTCCGCCATTGTTTACAGGTCGAAACTGTGCTTTCTGATAGACCGATATCTTGCCTGTTGTTTCCACCACCGCAAGCTGTACCTCGTTTATATCGAATATACCCATGCTTCTTAGGGACTCCAAAAGATCGTCTGCGGAAAAACGCAGGTCTTTGAGCTGTTTTTGATCTATGATCCCACGGGACACGACTATTTTCGGAGAGCCGCATATGAGCTTTCTAAGCCCTCTGAATTTAAGCGAGCAGTGAGAGAGTATAACGTCAAGGCACACCAGCGTGAATATAGGCACTATGCCCATTGACATCGGTATAGTCATATCCTCGATAGGCAGGGTGGCGATGTTTGAAAGCAAAAGCGTTATAACAAGCTCCGAGGGCTGTAATTCGCCTATCTGCCTTTTGCCCATAAGGCGTATGCTTATGACAATGAGTATATAAAGTATAACGGCTCTGAAAAAAACTATAAGCATTTTGTTTTCCTCCAATATGGTCAAAGCTATTTTTTGCAGCTTTAATGCAGAATATTCTGATAACAGCCGCAGATAATAAATACAACAAAATTTCATGTAGGAGAAACAAAATGAATACACCCGATTTCAGAAACTACAAAAACGCTGAGATAGATAAGACCATTGACGCCGCCATGACTTCCCTTCGCACCATAACAGGCAATTCAATGGATCTTAACATAATGAATGTGAAGATATGCTCCGTAAGCTGTGCGTTGGTATCCATAGAGGGAATGATCTCAACGAGCGCAATGTCAGAGCTTATTTTCAGACCTATAATGGAGCTTTCTGCACGAAAGTCAAAGGGCAATGCAGAGCAGGTATTCGACTTCCTGACAAAAGAAAGCCTGCTTGCCGCCGAGAGAAAAACGGTCTTTAATTATGGTGACGTCATACAGTTTTTGTTTTCGGGCTTTGCGGTCATATTTGTGGAGGGGCTTTCAAAGGCTGTTGTTTACGGTATCCAGGGTTACGACAAGCGGTCGGTTTCTGAGCCTGCAAGCGAGCAGACTATAATGTGCGCACAGGATTCTTTTACGGAAACAATAAGAACTAATATTTCTCTTGTGCGCCGACGAATGAAAACACCATCGCTGCGGTTTGAGATGATGCAGATAGGAAAGCGTTCTTCCACCGACGTGTGCATGGTCTACATGAGCGACCGGGCAAGCTCAGATGCTGTGGACAGGCTGAGAAAACAGCTCAAAGGCATAAAGCTCGACACTGTTCTCACAAGCGGATATATCGAACCTTTTATCGACGAAGGCTTCGGTTCGTCAGTGTTTTCACAAATGGCTTATTCCGAAAGACCTGATATGATATGCACAAGGCTAAATCAGGGCAGGATATGTGTTTTTGTGGACGGCACGCCATTTGTGCTTATCTGCCCATCGCTTTTTGCGGAAAATTTTCAGACCATGGACGATTTTGCGGAAAAGCCTTTTTACGTCACCTTTATGCGGTGGCTGAAATATATTGCGTTCTTTCTAGCGGTGGCTTTTCCGGGTCTGTATGTTGCACTGGCGAGCTTTCACCCTGAGGTCTTCACATTGAAGCTTCTTCTGAATCTTGCAGTTTCAGAGGAGTCAACGCCTTATCCGTTGACAGTGGAGGTGCTTGTGCTAATGCTTCTATTTGAGATAATGAAAGAAGCAGGCTTGCGGCTTCCAAAGGCTGTGGGAAGCACTGTTTCTATAGTGGGCGGTCTTATCATAGGCGACGCTGCCGTAAAAAGCGGACTTGTGTCCGCCCCTCTGCTTATAGTGGTGGGGATAACCACAACATCATCGTTCGTTATACCGAGCCTTTATCAGCAGACGGCTATATTAAGGCTAGTGTATATCCTTGTGGGCGGCGGCTCGGGGCTTTATGGCATTGCACTTTGCACTGTGCTTTTGATGATAAATATAAACTCCATGGACGACCTTGCAGTATCTTACACCGCTCCTGTTACGCCATTTTTCTCAAAGGGTATAAAGGACGTTATTTCAAGGCGGAGCTTTCGGTCATATGAGAAAACTCACAGCACCATTAAAGAATACAAGCTTGACGAAAAGGGGGGAAGCCAATGAAAAAGCTTACGCCATCGCAGTTTTTTGCAATGCTCATCTGCACAAGAGCCTTTTCAATGATGACATTTCTCCCTGAAAGCACCGCAAACGCTTTGGAGCTTATGCTTGGAACAGTGCTGTCTACAGCTTTTCAGATAGTTATGATATGCGGTATGGCGGCTTTCCACAAGCGCTTTCCTAATGATGACCCATGCACCCTTGTGGTGAGCCGTTCAAAGTGGGCAGGCAGGGGAGTTTGTACAATGTATCTTGCATATTTTCTTACAGTGTCATTTTATGTTATCGGCACCTTCACATATTATATGGATTATTATTTTTCTGATTATATTCCACGGCTCATGATAGTTCTCAGCGTTGCCGCCTGCGGGATATATGTTGCAATGTCAGGCCTTGGGGTCATAGGAAAAACGGGGACAGTGCTTTTTGTACTTTTTCTCTTTGTGACATCTATCCTTGTTATAAGCTCTCTTGAAGATTTCACATTCGTTGATTTTCACCTTGCGGAAAGAAACGTTGGAAAAGGCATTTTTCATTCTGCTGTCAGCGAGCTTGCAAGAAGCTCTTATCTTGCAGTGATAGTTTTTCTTTTACCCTCAACAAAGGGCAATGCAGCAAAAACGTCTGTGTATTTTCTGCTCACAAGGCTTGCCCTTGTTGAAATAGTCTTAGGCTTTATCACAATGATACTTGGAGATTACACTCTTCTTGCGAAACTGCCATTCTTCGCACTTGCGGCATTTTCACGCACTGCCATAATAGAACGCTATGACGCCGCTGTTATGGGCGTGTGGGTAATGCTCTCGGTATATAAGCTGGGAGTATATTTCCATTGTTCAGGCAGATGCCTGAGATATGTTTTTCCTAAGCTCGGTTCTGGCTCGGGCGTGATAATAACAGCGGCGATTCCTGCGGCGGCAACGCTCTTTTGGCTCTTGCCTCACAAGTGGGAGAGCATCGCATACGCAGGGCTCAGCCCTATCCCACTCATATTTCTCGGAGGCGTAATACCGCTTCTATGCCTGATATTTGTGAAAAAGGGGGCGAGATCTGATGAAAAAGCGTAAGATACAGGTAGTTGTTGTGCTTTTTATCGCAGCAGTGACGCTGTTGTCTTCTTCTTTCGGCAGGCAGGTGGATATCGAGGAGCGTGTTCTTTGCCACGCCATGGGCGTTGACTATGAAAACGGGGAATACAATGTGTCATTGCAGGTCTTTAAGACCCAGAGTATGGGTTCTGACACTCCTCTCGATGTGAGCCAGTCCAATATACAGACTGTCAATTGCAAAGGCAGGAGTATCCGAGACGCCATTGAGGGCTGTCAGTATCAGATAGGCAGGGAGATCTTTTTTGGCCATCTTCAAATAATATGCTTTAATAAAAATATAGATCTTTCCTCTCCGGAGGATCTGTTCTCTTTTGCTATAAAGGACAAAAATGTTTTTCTTGGAGTGGAGCTTTGCTTGGCGGAAAATACCGCAGAGGAGCTTATGAACGTTCAGCTAACAAGGGGAACGATGTCCTCAGAAAACTTCACACAGGTCATAAAAATGGGTGTGAAAAACGGCATAACGGTGGAGTGCCGCCTTATCGATCTGCTTTCCTGCATAAGATCACCGCAGTATATCGCTATGCCAGTTATCTCTATCAAACAACCGCTGGGAGATTTTGCGGAGAGCCATGAGGAAAAGTCAGCGGAACAGCAGGAGCCGCTTTTGGAAATAAAAAAGACCGCCCTTATACGAAAAGGTACGGTGCTTGAGAGCTATCTTTCCCACGCTGACGCATCAGGCTGTCTGTGGCTCACGGGAAAGGCAGAGCAGTATTATGATATGATCGAATATAATGGAAGCCCCATGGACGTTAGGATAACCTCTGACAGCCACAGCCTGAAGCTTGATAACGAGAACGGCAGGCTCGTATGCAGATTGAAGCTCACTGTTCTTGCACACAGTTCTCTTGATATCCGTGACGAGAAAAGCTCAGACCAGGTGGCGGCACTTGTGAAACAGCGCCTTGAAGAAAATATCACAGGGGTGTGGAACAAAGCCCTGTATGAGAACAGGACGGATATTTTTGATGTGTGGCGGCTTTTCCGTCACAAATATCCGCAAAGCTATCTAAAGTATGCCGACCGCCTTGATGAAGTGCTAGGCTCGGTGGAGCTTGAAACGGATATCACCTGTCGGGTGTCATAAGACAGAGCATATCCTTGGGAAGCGGTGCGGTAACAGTCACTATCCTGCCGTTTTCAGGGCTTTGAAAAGTCATCTTCTCGCAGTGGAGAGCCTGACGGCTTATAAGAGGGCTTGCCTCGCCATAAAGGTCATCACCCAGGAGAGGATAGCCCATAAAAGCCGAGTGTACTCTTATTTGGTGCGTTCTGCCGGTTTCAAGAAAGAAGTCCACAAGAGAAAGATCTCCCAGCCTTTTGCGTACAAGATAATCCGTTGCGGAATATTGTCCGTCAGCCCTCACACAGCGTTTTATTATAGTTTCCTGCTCTCTTGCGATAGGCGCACAGATACGCCCGCCGCAGTGGGGCAGGTCTTTTATTATTCCAACATAGGTCTTTTCAAAGCTTTTTTGGAGCATTGCGGCGCTTCGCTGACTTTTTGCCACAAGCACACAGCCGCTCGTGTTGCGGTCAAGGCGGTTGACAGGTCTAAAAGCGAGGCTTGGATAAAGTGCGGCAAAAAGATTTCCCAGCGTATCGTCACGATGCTTTATTGACGGGTGGCAGGGCATAAAAGGCGGCTTTGAGAACACCACCACCTCGCTGTCCTCATAGAGGATATCAGCTTTCAGGTCAGGATTAGGGTCAAGAGATTCACCGTCACCCTCGTTTATCATGATGATGTCATTTTCATATACAAGGTCAACAGTGCGGATAAGGACGCCCTTTCTTGTCATGCCGTTTTCAGTGCGTTTGAGCCTTGTTATGAGCCTTTTTGAAAAGCCCCTTGAACGCAGTACACATTCAAGGGCTTTTTCATTTTCTTCTTTTGTTATTGTCACAGTCATTTGCTGTATTTCCTCCAGCGCTTTATCATTGACGGCATTTTGTCCTGCCAGTAGCTTCCCATTATATCCTGCAAAAACACTATATAGCTTAGTCTGAAATATGGATAGATGATAAAAACAGGATATACTAACAGAAGTGCGGGGATATACATAACAAAGCTCAGCAGGAACGAGATATATCTGCCGTGCTGACCGTCCATGAGCCTTACAGAAAGATCGCAGGCGTCAAAAATGTTGGTGCGTGGGTTTAGAGTCATTATATATGGCGCAAGGGCAAGGGATATCCAGTAATGCACCATAAGTCCGAAAAACACAACAGACAGACCGAGTGAGAACATGAAACAAAGAAGACCTGCGGAGGTAAGCTCACTGAGCTTGCATACCCAGCCCCAATAATACACGCTGTAGGTTGAGATAGCGAAAGGTACTGCGGAAAATAATTTCAGTGAATTAATTATAATGGAAGAAAACATGGTGTGGGAATAATATACATAAGAATGTGAGTTTATATACTGCCTCGATCCCACATAGCTGTCTGCTCTTGCAATATCAACAAAAAATCTGCGGACAGTCCACATTTCAAAAGATGCAAAAGGTATAATGACAATGAGGTCAAGAAACCAGAATAGCCTTACGGAAACATGATCTTTTATTCCCTGCCATGAGAAAAAGTACTCCCAGCCGATGCGTTTGAAAAGCATAAAAAGGGCAAGCTCGCACAGACCAAGAAATACAAACACCGCAAACAAAAATGCCGTGAGCGATACGCAGTTTCCCATGTTCTGGCTTATATTTTTTCTTGCCGACAGTTTTATCTCTTTGTTTGTCAAGTCTTTTCCCCCCTCGTTTCTGTTTTTACTGTTTACTTATCCTCTTATTCGGTATAATAATCCTCAACAGTGTAATCAGGCATTTCCTCATATTTTGGCGGATATGTTCCTATTACCTCGAAAGCGTTTGAACGCTGCCACATGGAAGCTGTCACCATGACTTCAAAGCCCTCGCCGAAATCGCAGGCGTAGTCCATAGGCTTCCTTTTCGGCACGCCGAAGCCTGCCAGCATATTCATTATAAGACCTCCGTGGGTGCATACCGCAACATTTGTAAGGCCCTCGTACATCATATCGGAAATGATGATGTTCAGAGCTTCATAACAGCGGTTTATGACATCTCTTGTTGATTCGCCGTTCGGCGGAGGATTGTCAAGTCCTCCTTTTATGAACTGCTCATAATCAGGGTCGTTCATAAGCTCATCAGCGGTCTTGTTCTCAAACTTGCCGAAGTCCATTTCACGAAGCTCGGGCATCTCAGCCACAAGCCTGTTAGGCTGAAGTATAGATATAGTCTGTTTGCACCTTTTTAAAGGCGAGGTGTAGACCTTCTGCACCGAAGGGTAATCATACTTTTCTATCTTTTCATAAAGCTGGTCAGCACCCTCTCTGCACAGCGGCAAGTCGGTAGTACCGATATAACGTCCGTCAAGATTTGCCTGCGTCATTCCGTGACGGATAAATGCTATTCTGTAGCCTTTCATATTTAAAATACCTGCTTTCTTTTTCTTTTATGATAAGTGCTTTAAAACCTGCACAAATTTTTTTCACTTAAATACGTCATTTTATAGATTTTATATTTACAAATACATAAATTTATAGTATAATAGAATGATGGTTGAAAAACTAATATGATTTTATACATGGGAGATATTACATGAGCAATGACAGCAAAGATGAGCTGACTCTCAGGATAGGTGAGAAGCTTACCGCCGCAAGGATAGAAAGCGGCTATACACAAAGCCGTGCGGCTAGAGCAGTTGGCACCAGCCAGTCTTGCATATCAGCCGTTGAACACGGCAAAAAGCAGAACGTCAATATCATCATTGCTCTTATAAAGCTTTACGGCGCTTCCTATGAAGATGTGTTCGGTTTAGTCAAGGTCAGAGAAAAAAACTCTGCGTTAGGCTGTCCGGACGAGGGAAGCGAGCTGCTGAGGGAGCTTATAAAAGACAGCGGCATAAAGGGTCTTGAAACTCAGACGGACATGGCGGTGAAAATATGCACCTATATGCTTTTGAGAAAGCTTTACTCTGAAAATCCTCACAACTCCCACAAGCTTTTTGAGCTTGACACTGAGGAAACCATGGAACGCTGTGTAAAATATCTTTCTGCTCAGCCTAAAGACCTTGACAGGATCCTTGGTATGGCAAGAAAAAAGGTGAACAGGCTCGAGGTTTCAGTGGGAAAAAATCCTGAACTGAGGGCGTTTATCAAAGAGTGCGAACACATTTTGCTCGCTTGCACATAAGAATTTTGATACCGATGTTATCATACTTCGGATATTATAACACACTTTTCAACTAATTTCAAGTGAGGTATAAAAATGAAAAAGCCTGAAAGGCGGCTGTTTGTATCGGTAGCGTGTGCGGCGGCTCTTATGGTGTGCGGAGCGGTGATGATGCACTTAGATAAAAAGCCAGATGAAGCGACATTTTTCGCCATGGATTGCCCATGCACGGCGGCTGTATACGGCGGCGACGCTGAGGCGGTGAAGGACAGGATAAAGGCTTTGGAAAAGCTTTATTCACCTTATGAGGAAGGCTCGGAGATATCGCGGCTCAATGAGAGCGGCAGGCTTGAGCTTTCTGAGGAAACTGCACAGCTTATAGAAAAGAGCATAGAGCTTACAAAAAAATACGGCGGAGCGGATATTTCCGCAGGGGCAGTGACGGAACTTTGGAACGTCACCGGTGAAGAACCGAGAGTGCCTGAGCAAAGTGAGATACAAACTGCTCTTTCCGCTGTTGGATATGAGAATATAAAGCTTTCAGGGAGCGAATGTGTCCTTGAAAACGGCACACAGATAGACGTGGGCTGTGACGGAAAGGGCTTTGCCCTTGACGAAGTGAAAAAGCTTTTGGATAGTGAAAAAGCCGATTGTGCGGTGGTGAGCTTTGGCTCGTCAACGCTTCTTTACGGGCAGAAGCCGGATAAAACAGATTTCAAGGTTGCGGTCACAGACCCTTTTGATAACGATAACACCTGCCTTAGCTTTACAAGCGGCGGATTTGTTTCCACTTCTGGTGGATATGAGCGTTATTTTGAAGCGCAGGGCAAAAAGTGGAGCCATATTTTTGACCTGTCAACAGGCTATCCATGCGAAACAGACCTTGTTTCAGTCACTGTGATAGGGCAGAGCGGCATTGAAACCGATTTTCTGTCTACCTCCATTTTTATTGGCGGAAGCGGTGAGCTTGACAGGTGGCTCAGTGATGAAGATATAGAAGTTATTGCCATTGATGAAAATGGCGTAGTTTACTGCTCTGACAGTATAAAGAGCAGGATAAGTATAAGTGATGATAAATTCAGGTTTGAATAGTCATAAAGTATGATAAGGGGGAAAATTATGAAACTCAACAGCATTTTTCTTTCCCACAAAAAGGGGACGGAAAACAGCGAAACTATCGCCATGCCGCTGCCTGCAAGAGTGAAGATATCCATGTCACAGCACATGGGAGCACCTTGCGAGCCGACAGTTGCCAAGGGTGACAGAGTGCTTGTGGGACAGGTCATAGGCGAAAGCAACGCTTTTATGTCATGCCCTGTTCACTCGTCTGTGTCAGGCACAGTGGCGGCGATATCCGAACTGCTCACAGCAGGCGGAAAGGTGTGCAAAATGGTGGAGATCGACACCGACGGAGAGCAGGAGGTATCACCTGACGTAAAGCCGCCTGTTATAACAGACAAAGCGAGCCTTTGCGAAGCCGTAAGGCAGTCAGGCTGCTGCGGAATGGGCGGCGCAGGCTTCCCGACGCACATAAAGCTCAACTTTGACGAGAACAAATACAAGGTCGATACCCTTGTTATAAACGCCGCTGAGTGTGAGCCTTACATAACAAGCGACTACCGTGAGATGATGGAGAACGCTGACGATGTTATGTGCGGAATAAAGCTCGTGCGTGATATGCTGGGGCTTAAAAAGGTCGTTATCGGTATCGAGGACAACAAGCCACAGGCTATGAAGCTTATGCGTGAAAAGTCGGCTGATGATGAAAGTATCGAAGTAAAGGTGCTGAAGTCATGCTATCCTCAGGGTGCAGAAAAGGTGATAATATTCAACGCTACGGGACGTGTAGTTGGCGAGGGTCAGCTTCCGTCAGATCAGGGCGTTATCGTAATGAACGTTACCACAGCAGGCTTTATCGGCGAGTATTCCAAAACAGGTATGCCACTCATATCAAAGCGTATAACTGTTGACGGTGACGTGGTATCTACTCCATGCAATGTGAAAGTACCTATAGGAACTTCTGCGGAGGATATACTGAAATTCGGTGACTGCGATAAAGAAAAGGTTAGAAAAGCCCTTTTCGGCGGTCCTATGATGGGAATGTGCCTTTATGAGCTTGACACCCCTGTGACAAAGACCACAAACGCCATTCTTGCATTTGGTGAAAAGGCTGATAAGAAAAAGGGCATCGAGGACAGGTGCGCACAGACAAACTGTATAAAGTGCGGAAGATGTATCTCTGCTTGTCCGCTGAATCTTATGCCTACAGAGCTTGAAAAGGCTTATGACAGGCGTGATAAGGAAGCTCTTATGAAGCTCAAGGTGGGTCTTTGCATGAACTGCGGTTCGTGTTCATATGTCTGTCCTGCAAAGAGAGATCTTGCAGAGAAAAATCAGCTTGCAAAAGCTTTCATAAGAACATAAGGAGGTAAGAAAAATGGAAAAAATGCTTGTCAGCCCTTCCCCTCAGATAAGGGATAATATTTCTACCTCTAAGGTGATGACCCATGTGCTTGTGGCGCTTTGCCCTGCACTTGCAATGTCTGCCTATGTTTTCGGCGGACGTGCGCTCATGCTCACAGGCTTCTGCATGATAACGGCACTCATATGGGAAAGGCTTTGCAATCTTATAATGAAAAGACCTGATTCCACAAAGGACGTTTCGGCACTTGTGACCGGTATGCTTTTAGCGTTCAATCTCCCTGTGACAATGCCTTATTGGCAGGCTGCTATCGGCACATTCGTTGCTATCGTTATAGTAAAGCAGCTTTTCGGCGGTCTGGGACAGAATTTTGCCAACCCTGCTATAGTGGGAAGAATAGTTCTTATGCTTGCTTTCACAGGCAACATGACCCATTGGGTAGTGCCTTTCTATGACCCTGACAATATCGTGACAGGTGCAACACCTCTTGCGGCGGCACATTCTGCCCCTGCCGATTATCTCGATCTTTTCCTTGGAAAAGTAGGCGGCTGTCTTGGCGAGGTGTCTGCGGCGGCTTTGCTCATTGGCGGCATATACCTTATAATGATGAAGATAATCTCAGTACATACACCTCTTGCATTTATTGGCACAGTTTTCGTGTTCTCATATCTTTGCGGCGAGGACGGCATCTATCAGATACTTGCAGGCGGCGTAATGCTCGGTGCATTCTTCATGGCAACTGACTATGTTACAACTCCTGTTACAAAAACAGGCAAGGTGATATTCGGTATCGGCTGTGGTATCATCACTTGTGTGATACGCTTCTTCGGCTCTTATCCTGAGGGCGTTTCATTCTCAATACTGCTTATGAATATACTTACACCATACATAGACATGATAACAAAAACAAAGCCTTTAGGGGCTATAACAAAGAAGAAGGAGGCGAAGTCTGAATGAAAGATAAAATAATGCCTCCATTGGTGCTGACCATAATATGTATAGTTGTCAGCGGACTTTTGGTGCTTGCCTATAATGCCACATATGTTGACAATACAGGCGTTCTTACAGACGATATGAAAAAGGGCTGTAAGGAGATATTTGGCAAGGGCGATTATGAGATAATGCTTGACGGCGAGGGTGACAGCAAGACCCCTGTCACATTTGATACAGAGGGCGTGAACTCCATTATCACAGATAAAGATAACGGCAGATGCGTTATCGAGATAACTGAGGACGGCTATTCAAAGGGTGGACTTCATCTGCTTATCGGTATAAACAGCGAGGGAACTGTCGAGGGGATAGAGTTTCTCTCTATAGGCGAAACTCCGGGTCTTGGCACAAAGGTGCAGGACGATAGTTTTCTTTCAAAGCTAAAGGGCTTTGGTGTTGACACTGATGAAAATTCTATCGACAATGTTACCGCTGCCACCTATTCTTCAAAGGGAATGAAATCTGCGTGCAAAAAGGCTGTGAAGCTTTTTGACGAGCATAAGGAGGAGATACTCAATGGCTGAGAAAAATTCTAATCTGTATGAATTTACAAAGGGTATCATAAAGCAAAACCCGACTCTTGTTACGCTTCTTGGTATGTGTCCGACGCTTGCGGTCACAACAATGGCGAAAAACGGTATCGGCATGGGACTTGCCACAACGTTCGTGCTTGTCTGCTCAAACTTTGTTATATCCCTTTTGAAAAACGTTATCCCAAAGGCTGTAAGACTGCCTTGTTTTATCGTAATAATCGCAGGCTTCGTTACTCTTATCGAGTTTCTTATGAAAGGCTATATACCTGAGCTTTACAGTGCATTAGGCGTATTCCTGTCCCTTATCACGGTAAACTGTATTATCCTTGGCAGAGCGGAGGCTTTTGCCAGCAAGAACAAGATATTCCCGTCCATACTTGACGGACTTGGAATGGGTCTTGGATTTACACTTTCACTTTTCACAATGGGATCTATAAGAGAGATACTTGGAACAGGCTCATGGTTCGGCTTCAAGATACCTTTCCTGTGCGACGATCCTATGACAGTGTTCATTATGCCGGCAGGCGGATTTTTCGTGCTTGGCTGTCTTATCGCACTTGTGAACAAGATAGCGAACAAGAAGCCGCCAAAGGAGATATCCTGCTCAGGCTGCCCAAATGCGGCTTTGTGCAAGGGTCAGTGCAGAACAGAGAGTGAGGAGGCATAAAAATGAGCTACATACTTATACTTATCGGCTGTGTGTTCGTAAATAACGTTGTGCTTTCTCAGTTCATGGGAATATGTCCTTTCCTTGGCGTATCAAAGCAGATGAAATCATCTGTGGGAATGGGTGCAGCGGTAATATTCGTTATGATATGCGCAACGGCTATCACATATCCTGTATACAGACTGCTTGAGCACTTCGGCATAGAGTATCTAAAAACAGTGGCATTCATACTTGTTATAGCAATGTTCGTTCAGCTTGTTGAGATAGTCATGAAAAAGATGATGCCGCCTCTCTATAAGGCACTGGGCGTTTATCTGCCTCTTATCACAACCAACTGTGCAGTTCTCGGTGTTACTATCGGAAATATAGACAACGGCTATAATTTTCTTCAGTCCCTTACAAACGCACTTGGAACAGGACTTGCGTTTACTCTTGCCCTCTTGCTTTTCAGCGGAGTAAGAGCAAGGATAGAAAACTGCGATTTTCCTGAAACTTTCAAGGGCGTGCCTGCAACGCTCATTGCGGCGTCTATCGTTTCGCTAAGCTTTATGGGCTTTTCGGGAATAATCTGATAATAATTTATCGATATGAAACGATCAAGGGTTGAATTTACAAAGCCGATGAAAAAGACCCACACTATATTGATACCATCAATGCTTGACTTCCACTTTCCGCTGCTTAAATATGCATTTCTTAGCGGCGGATATAAGTGCGACGTTATCGGGGTGAACGAATACAGTCGGTCACAAATGATAAACGCAGGCTGGGAATATTCAAATAATGATGTCTGCTTTCCCTGCAACCTCATAATAGGACAGTTCATATGTGCATTGAAAAGCGGCAAATATGACACCGCAAAAACAGCCCTGCTGCTGCCTCAAACAGGAGGAGGGTGCAGAGCGTGCAATTACATTATGCTGCTGCGAAAAGCTCTTTTGAAAGCCGGTCTGCAAAATGTTCCTGTGGTGTCACTTAATGTCAGCGGCGTTGAGAAACACAGCGGATTTTCCATAACGCCTAAAATGGTGCTGACGGCTTGTGCAGCGATCTATTACAGTGACTTGCTTTTGTATCTTTATAATGAGCTTTCACCCTATGAACTAAAAAAGGGTGAAACGCTTGATAAAGTCCGCCTATGGAACAGCAGGCTGTCACGGCTCTTTGAACATGGCAAAGCAGTCGATCCGATCTCAATGTGCGTCATATTCCGCAAGATATGCGAAAGCTTTGCTACAATAAATTGTGATAAAAGCAGATCGGTCAAAAAGGTCGCCGTAACAGGGGAGCTTTACATAAAATTCTGTGCTCTCGGCAATGGTGAAACGGAGAAATACCTCCGTGATCTCGGTTGTCAGATATATATGAGCGGCTTTGTTCCATACATAATGTACCTTGCCGATTCCTGTACAAATGATGATAACATTTACGGAAGAAAAACCTTGGCAGGTGTGGGAGCAAAAGTCCTTATTGCCTATATGAAAACGCTTTGGTGCAAAATGAATTCTGCACTTGTACAAAACGGTTTCGAGCCTATGGAAGACTATAGATCCTTGAAAAGCTACGGTGAAAACTTTGGCTGCCTTGGCGAAACAATGGGGGACGGCTGGCTTATCGGTGCAGAAATGTGTTCAGCATTGAAGAACGGCTGCAAAGGTGTTGTGATGCTGTTGCCGTTTGGCTGCCTTGTGAGCCACACCTGTGCAAGAGGTATAATAAAGCGTATAAAAAAGCTCTACCCAGACAGCATCATAACCGCGGTCGATCACGATTCGGGAACAGCGGACGTTAATATCAAAAACCGCATTAAGATGGCCCTTGATTTTATGGATAATAATATAATGAAACACAACAAAAACTGAAATTCTGAAAGAGGAGAATGATATGGAATATTTGATCCCTTTGGCTATATTTGCCGCTTTGGGCATATTGGCAGGCGTTCTGCTGACGGTGGCTTCAAAAGTTTTTGCCGTTGAGGTGGATGAGCGTGTTGACGCTATCGCAGAAGCACTTCCGCAGGCAAACTGCGGTGCTTGCGGCTTTTCAGGCTGTGCAGACTATGCCGACGCTATCGTGAACAAAGGTGCAGAATGTAACCTTTGCCGTCCGGGAGGCGAGGCTGCTGCAAAGAAGATAGCCGAGATAATGGGCGTTGAAGTGACTGCAGCAGAGCCACAGGTGGCTTTCGTGCGCTGTTCGGGAGATTGCTCTCATACACCGCATAAATACGATTTTGACGGCATTCAGAGCTGTGCGGCGTGCAACAGGTTTTATGACGGAAGTAAGCTTTGCACAAGCGGCTGTTTAGGCTACGGCGATTGTATCAAGGTCTGCTTTCAGGGGGCAATATCTATCGTTGACGGCATTGCCGTTATCGACAAAGCAAAGTGCATGGGCTGTGGGCTTTGCGCAAAAGCCTGTCCAAATGGTCTTATCGCAGTGAGAAGGATCTCTCAGGCTGTGGATATCTGCTGTTCATCAAGAGATGTGGGCAGAGTGACAAGGTCTGTTTGTCCTAACGGCTGTATAGGCTGTAAGCTTTGCGAGAAAAACTGTCCGTCAGGTGCCGTTACAGTGCAGAATAACCACGCTGTTATCGACTATGACAAGTGTACAAACTGCGGAAAGTGTGCAGAGGTGTGCCGTGTCCACGCTATCAGGTCTATCATGGGCGAAAAAGTGGAAGTGCAGTAAAATATTTTGCTTTAAAGGCTCTCTTGACGTTTATGCGTCAGGGGAGCTTTTTTTGTGCCAAAAATACACAGCCAAATTTGTGCAGTGTTCACGAAAAGTTTAGCGTTTGTTGACAGATACTTATAAATGATTTATAATACTATTTGTACGAATAATTGTCAGCGGCAAGAAAAATATAGCCGAACTTTAAGGAGAACACAGAAGAATGAACATTAAAGGCAACAGAATTATCAGTGAAAAAAACGTTTTCAGACGGATAGCGGCACTTTTGACAACGCTCTTGCTCGTTATCACAGTGATTCCCGAGGGCTTCTCTACGGCTATAACATCGGTGGCAGAAGCGGCAGATACGGCTGTGACAGGTGCGTATTTTGATACAGACGGCATGGAAATCGTCACTTATAACGTGGTTAATGACTTCGGTGCAGACAACACAGGAAACGCCATGACCGGAAAGCAGATACAGCAGGCACTTGACGCTGCACAGGAAAATTCAGGACAGGGCATTTTCACAAAGGTCGTGATACCAAAGGGAACGTATCTTATTTCTTCTGCACTTGTGGTATACAGCGATACTTGGATATACTGTGAAGAGGGCGTTGAGATAAAAAGGTGCATTTCCTATGGACCTATGCTCAGGTGTGATAATAATGGTATCGGCGGCTATGACGGCGTTAAAAATGTTATCGTTGAGGGCGGGCTTTGGAACGGAAACACAGATCAGTGGCCAAATACCGCAGATTTTTCAAATATCAGATTTGCACATTGCAGAAATATTCTTCTGAAAGATATGCACGTCAAAAATAACGAGAACGGTCATCATATGGAGATAGGCGGTGCGGCTGACGTCACCATAGAGGGCTGTACTTTTACAGGATATACAGGCTATAGGAAAAAAGAAGCCATTCAGCTTGATTGCATGAACAACAGCAGAGTTTTTGCAGGCTATGCGCCTTTTGACGATACATCATGCGAAAATGTGGTCATAAAGAATAATCTTTTCTCAGGCATTTGCAGAGGTCTTGGTTCTCATTCCGCCACTCTGGGTATCTATTATACAGATATCCTTATTGAGGGCAACGTTTTTGAGAACCTCGACGATGTGGCAATGATAATGTACAATTATAAGAATTGTACCATAACAAATAACACTATCACAAACTGCGCAAGCGGTATAGAGTTCAAGGCAATGTCCAGCCTGCCTAACAACAATTTCAATCCCCCTGTGGTGAAGTCTATGGAGGAAGCAGTTGACGGCTTTGAGGACGACGCAAACTCTGTTATTTCATCTAACACTATCTCTGTAAGCGGTGATGACGAATATGGCATTACAAGCGGCATACGCCTGACAGGGTATGAGGTCAAGGACAATGGTGTTATCCCTGACTATAATTTCAGAGTGGCAAGAGTAAAGATCCTCGAAAATCGAATCGAGAGCAACGGAACCACTATCGCACTTAATGACGCTAAGAATTGCAGTATCGAATCAAATATTCTCGTTACAAAGCAGGACGGTGTTAATTACAAGGATAAAAATGGTCTTACTCTCAATGAGTGTGATAATATAAAGATAACAGATAACTATATTTCAGGCTCAGCCAGAAACGGTGCTTCCGTTACTGACAGCTCAGGGAATACCCTTGAGAACAATACCATAGAGAACGTTGGAATGAACGGAATAAATATCTACAACGGCTCTGAGAACAATATTGCAAGCTCAAACAGCGTAAATTCAGCGAAAAAGCATGGCATAGCAGTGGCTGCAAATTCTTCCGCTGTGATAAAGTCCAACAGCATTTCAAAGGCGGGGGACACGGGCATTCTTATTTATAACGGCTCAAAGGGCGAGTGCTCAGGCAACAAAGTTAAAAATGCCGTGGGGCATGGTATCGTGTTCAGCAAGAACGCTTCGGGCAAGGCGACTTCAAACACTGTTTCAGGGGCAGGCAAGCATGGCGTGCTTGTTACAGACCACTGCGGCAGTGTGGTTCTAAGCTCAAATAAGATATCAAACAGCAAGCAGAACGGCATTTGCGTGTCAAATTACAGCAGTTCTGTGAGTGTAAATTCAAACAGCATAAGCGGCTCAGGAAAAAGCGGCATAAGCGTAAGCTCTCACAGCAAGGCTTCGCTGAAAGACAACACTGTGAACGGCTCAAAGTCTGCGGCAGTGTCAAAGAGCGCTGATTCCTCTATCAGCTTGCCGAGAGTATCAGGATTGTCTGTGAATTCTGTGAATAACACGGATATACAGATCAGCTTTTCTGGCAGATCAACTAACAAATGCGGCTACGAGATATACAGGAAAACAGGCGCAAAGGGAAAATACTCTGCCGTGGGGACGACTGCAAAAGGAAAGTTTACAGATGGATTTTTCAAGGCAAACACAGATTATTATTACAAAGTACGCTGTTATGAAACTGTGTCAGGCAAGAGGGTATACGGCGGATATTCCGCTGAGATAAAGGTAAGATCAGCAACGAAAAGATCTGTCGGGAAGGCGTCTGTCAAGGTGTCAGATCAGGTGTGGACAGGTAAGGCGCTGAAGCCTGCTGTCACTGTAAAAGACGGAAATGTCACCCTCAAAAAGGACAGGGACTATACTGTAAGCTACTCCGCAAACAAGGGCATAGGCACTGCTAAGGTGACTGTCACAGGGAAGGAAAGCTACACAGGTAAGATAACAAAGACTTTCAAGATAAACCCACAGGGACAGAGCATTTCTGCCAAGGGCGACAAGAGCGGAAAGAAGATAGCGGTCACTCTTGCAAAGCACAGCTCAAATTCAGGCTATCAAGTGTCATATGCCGACAACAGCGGCTTTAAGAACAGCAAGTCCTTGTGGCTCAGCGGAAACTCAAAGAACAAAGGCACAATAAAAGGTCTTAAAAGCAAAAAGACATATTACGTCAAGGCAAGAGATTATAAGACAATTGGCAAGACCAAAGTGTACGGCAAGTGGTCGGCTGTGAAGAAGGTAAGTATTTAGGGCAAAAAATTTTCCAAGCCGATTGACAAGGCTCTTATAATGTGGTATAATTCAAGATATGACAAGGAAGGTGAATATAATGACCAATGTTGTAAAGGGCGATCAGGTAAAGGATTCATACGGCAAGATCTATGATGTTATCGAAGTTCATGAGCATAATGTTATGGTGCTTGAGCCGGGTAAACCATACTGGGAGCGTATCTGCATGGGACGTTTTGATTTCGACTCATATTTCAGAAGAGCAGATGAGCCTATGACAGATGATATGCCTCGTCCAATGGGCATCGATGAAGAAGATTTCGATGAGGACGAAGAGGAAGAAGAATAAGATTTATTGCGGTTGGCTTTTGTCAGCCGCATTTTTATTGCACAAAAACGCCACGGAGATATTTTCTCCGTGGCGTTTTTCTTTGGGCGGAATAGCCCTTTTTATGCTGTTTCTTCTGCGAAGTTTCCTGTGTAGAGCTGATAATACTTGCCCTTTTTGGCAATAAGCTCGTCATGTGTGCCACGCTCGATTATCCTGCCCTGCTCAAGTACCATTATGCAGTCTGAGTTTCTGACAGTTGAAAGTCTGTGGGCGATAACGAATGTTGTTCTGCCCTGCATGAGAGCGTCCATGCCTGCCTGAACAAGACTCTCTGTTCTTGTGTCGATAGAGGAGGTAGCCTCGTCAAGGATAAGAACAGGAGGATCGCCGACTGCAGCTCTTGCAATGGCTATGAGCTGACGCTGACCCTGTGAGAGGTTCGAGCCGTCGCCTGTGAGAACAGTGTTGTAGCCGTCAGGAAGTCTTTCTATAAAGCCGTTTGCGTTTGCAAGTCTTGCGGCTGCCATACATTCCTCGTCGGTGGCGTCAAGGTTGCCGTAGCGGATATTTTCCATTACTGTGCCTGTGAAAAGGTGTGTGTCCTGCAAAACTATGCCGAGAGTTTTTCTCAGAGCAGGCTTCTTTATCTTTGTAATGTTTATTCCGTCATAGCGTATCTTGCCGTCCTGAATGTCATAAAAGCGGTTGATAAGGTTTGTGATAGTTGTCTTTCCTGCGCCTGTTGAGCCAACAAAAGCTATCTTCTGACCAGGCTTTGCAAAAAGCTTTACGTCATGAAGAACTATCTTGCTGTCGTCATATCCGAAGTCAACACCGTCAAATACGACCTCGCCCTCCATTTTCTTGTAGTCAACAGTGCCGTCAGCCTGATGACGATGCTTCCAAGCCCATATGCCTGTACGCTCTTTGCATTCTTCAAGCTCACCGTTCAGGTTATATTTTGCATTAACGAACTCAACATAGCCCTCGTCTGTTTCAGGCTTCTGGTCGAGGAGGTCAAACACTCTGCCTGCGCCTGCGGTAGCCTGAACAACGAATGCCATTTGCTGGCTTATCTGTGTGATAGGCTGTGTGAAGTTCTTGTTAAGGGACACAAATGTTACGATAGTGCCGAGGGTAAGACCTGCATAGCCGTTTATGGCAAGGATAGCTCCCACAATGGCACAAAGCACATAGCTGAGGTTTCCGATATTTGCGTTTATCGGCATCATGATGTTAGCGTACTTGTTAGCTTCGTTTGCACTGACTCTCAGCTTGTCATTTATCTTTACAAAGTCTTCTATTGCCTTATCCTCGTGACAGAACACTTTTACTACTTTCTGTCCGTCAAGCATTTCTTCGATAAAGCCGTCAACTGCGCCAAGGTCACGCTGCTGAGCCGCAAAGTGCGCTCCTGACTTTGAGGCAAGATCGTTGGTTACCTTTACCATTACAAATGCCATTGCGATAGAGAGTATGGTAAGAGGAATGTTGAGGATTATCATGGAAACGAGGGTGGATATAAGTGTTGCAAGAGAGTTTATAAGCTGAGGTATACTTTGGCTGATAAACTGTCTGAGAGTATCAACGTCATTTGTGTATACTGACATGATGTCGCCATGCGGGTGTGTGTCAAAATACTTGATAGGAAGTGTTTCCATGTTGAGAAACAGATCATCTCTTATGTTTCTCAGCGTACCCTGACCGATGTTTACCATTATCCTGTTGTATGCGTATGAAGCCGCAATGCCCACAACGTATACTACAGCAAGACCACCGAGAGCCTTTGCAAGAGGTGAAAAATCATGGCTGGAGGTCTTTAGCATCGGTGTGATGTAGTCATCAACAAGTGACTGCATGAACATCATTCCCGCAAGTGTGGTGACAGCCTGAATAAGTATGCACGCCACAACCATTATAAATGAGAACTTGTAGTTTTTGAGCATATATTTCATTACTCTGCCGAGGACTTTCATCTGGTCGCCTGACATTTTAGGCTTGCCGCCCATTTCTTTATTCATTGGCTTAGGCATTTAAGCTTCCTCCTTTCCTGCTGACTGAACGTCGAAATCTCCGCCGCCCTTTACCTGAGATTCATATATCTCACGGTATATCTCGTTTGTTTCAACAAGCTTTTCGTGTGTGTCAAAGCCGTTTACTCTGCCACCGTCAAGAACGATTATCCTGTCGGCGTCCTGAACGCTTGAGATCCTCTGTGCGATAATGAATTTTGTTGTGCCTGGGATAGACTTTGCGAATGCCGCTCTTATCTTTGCGTCTGTTGCAGTGTCTACTGCGCTTGTGGAGTCGTCAAGGATAAGAACCTTTGGCTTTTTCAGAAGCGCTCTTGCGATACAAAGTCGCTGCTTCTGTCCGCCTGATACGTTTGTACCGCCCTGCTCGATATAAGTTTCATACTTTTCAGGAAAGCGTTCAATGAACTCGTCAGCGCAGGCAGCTTCACAGGCTTCGATACACTCGGCGTCTGTGGCATTTTCGTTGCCCCAGCGTAGGTTGTCAAGGATAGTGCCTGAGAAAAGCACGTTTTTCTGCAATACTACAGAAACCTGATCTCTCAGATATTCCATATCGTAATCTCTTACGTCCTTGCCGCCAACGCATACAGAACCTTCGTCAACGTCATAAAGACGGCTGATAAGATTTACAAGGCTTGTTTTTCCGCAGCCTGTTGAGCCTATGATGCCAATAGTTTCGCCGGACTTGATGTGCAGGTCGATATTGTTAAGCACCATTTTTCCGCTTCCATGCTTGTATGAGAAGCTTACATTGTTGAAGTCAACAGAGCCGTCTTTCATATCCTTTGCTGGGTTCTCACCGTTGTGAAGATCAGGTGTTTCCTTGAGTATCTCTGAGATACGTCTGATACTTGCTGTACTCATTGATATCATAACGAATATCATAGAGAGCATCATAAGTGACATCATGGCGGAGATAACATATGTGAAAACAGATGAAAGCTCGCCTGTTGTCATCGTACCTGCAACAACATTCTTTGCGCCAAGCCAGCTTATGAGCATTATGCAGGAGTAGATAACGAACATCATAACAGGGCTGTTCAGTGCGATAAGGCTCTCAGCCTTTACGAACATCTTATAGAGGTTGCCTGAGGCTTTCTTGAATTTCTTCTGCTCGAAGTCCTCTCTTACATATGCCTTTACAACTCTGATAGCCGATACGTTTTCCTGTATGCTTGCGTTAAGGTCGTCATACTTTTTGAAAGCCTCTGTGAAAACTTTCATCGTCTTTTTAACGATGATTCCGAGAACTATGCCAAGAAGAACGATAGCTGCAAGGAATATGGTGCTCATTGAGCCGCTTACTGCAAAGCACATTGCCATTGAGCATATGAGCATCAGCGGCGCTCTCACCGCGATACGGATTATCATTTGGTATGCGTTCTGAACGTTTGTAACGTCAGTTGTCATTCTTGTTACAAGACCTGCGGTGCTGAACTTGTCGATGTTTGAGAACGAATAGGTCTGCACCTTGCGGTAGATAGCTTCACGAAGATTGCAGGCAAAGCCTGATGAAGCCGAAGCCGCATATTTTCCTGCAAGAAAGCCAGAAAGCAGGCTGACCATTGCCGCCACTACCATTACGCCACCGAAAATATAAACGTTTGTCATGTTGCCCTTTTCAATGCCGTCGTCGATTATCTTCGCCATTATAAAAGGCAGAAGCATTTCCATAAAGACCTCAAGTGCGGTAAAGACAGGGGTCAGAATGGAGTCCTTCTTGTACTGTTTGATCTGTGCTAGTATTTCTTTCAAGCCAGATCCCTCCTCTCGCTTATTTTTATATTGTATTGTCTATCATTTTTTTCTGGAGCCGTTCCATTTCGTCAAGCTCCTGATCTGTAAAATTACGGAAAGCCATTGTTTCTATCTTTTTAAGACAGTCGCAAATGTCCTGCTGGAGGGTATAGGCTTTCTCGGTTGCTATTATCTTCTTGTGACGTTCGTCATCATCACTGCCCTCATAGGAGAGATATCCTCCTGCACGGAGCTTTTTTATAAGCCCTGATACCGTCGCACGGGAAATATTCAGATCGTGGTGTATCGCTGTTGAGAAAACAGGCTCGCCATTATGTTCCATTATGTACATAAGCACATGGCTCTGAGCGGCGGTTATACCCTTGCCTGCGAGCATGGTGTTTATCTCGCATTCTATTTTCAGATGAATGTATTTGGAATACCGCAGGATGTTCTTTTTTCTGTTATCCGCCAAATTGTTCGCCTCCTTACATTTTTGCGCCTAACATTTTGCTTTAATTAATAATATCACACTTTTACTTGAAAGTGAAATACAAATATGTTATAATTAATAAAAGAATTTTATAGATTGCTATCAAATTTAATTTTTATTAAGAATTGTTTACCAAACGAAACAATTTGCGGAAATAAACAAACATAAAGGGGCGGTTTTTGTGAATACTGTACAATTGGAGTGCTTTTTGGCTGTGGCGCAGTATCTTAACTTTTCCAAGGCGGCGGAATCTGTGAGCATCACTCAGCCTGCGGTGAGCCACCAGATAGGTTCTTTGGAGGACGAACTAGGGGTGAAGCTTTTCGTGCGAACGAGCAAGAGCGTTTCGCTCACAAGAGAGGGTATAATGTTTATTTCAGACGCAGAGCAGATACTTAAAATAGCAGGCTCAGCAAAATTCAGGCTGTCAGAAAAGCCTGAGGACGAACCTGTGAGGATAAGTATAGGCTGTCACAATCAGGCGGAGCTGAACGTTTTGACTCCTGCCCTAAGAGAAATGTCCGGGCTTTATGATGATCTTTTGCCGTATATAGTTCTTACTCCGTTCAAGTCTATAGATAATCAGCTCAAAGATCAGAAGATACAGCTTTTGTTGTCTTTTAAAAGCACGCAGAAACAGCCGTTTGATTACACTGAGCTTTGCCGCTGTCCGCTCATGTGCCTTTGCACAAAGGATCACCCACTTGCGGCGGCTGAAAGCCTTGACATAGAGGACTTTTCAGGAAGACCGCTTTTCATAGAGCGGCACACCTGTCCTGAAGAGGTTTTCTCATTTCAGCACAAACTTCTTGCACAGGGAAATGTGGAAAAGATAACATTCTGCGGCGATTATGAAAGTGCTATCACAATGGCGGAGGCAGGGATAGGCTTTTTTGTCTACCCTATGATAGGGGAAACCTACAGAGGTCCGCTTAAATGTATCCCTATAAATGGCGTGAGGGAAGTGTCATTCGGGGTGTATTATCTCAAGTCACAGCTTGAAAAGCAGGCAAAGGATATGCTGAGGATATTGAAGAAAATATATGCAAAATAAAAGCACTGCATCGTGGAGATACAGTGCTGTGAGTGTTGCAAAGAAAATAATTAGTGGGCGACCTCAGGTCGCCCATACATAAAATCGCATATCAATAAGTGGTAGGGGCGAACAGCGTTCGCCCGCAGTATTACATATCAAACAATGGGTACATAATTTCATTTTTATGACACATTCTGTAAATATTCTTCAAGGCAGAGGTTATTTTCATACATTTCCTTTGCCGCCTTTTCGCCAACATATCTGTAGTGCCATTCTTCTGGAATAATACCGGTAATATCTTGCTTTTCGGCTGTGTAACGCTCTATAAAGCCATATTTGTAGCTGTTTTTGGCGAGCCAATCCCATACTTCCTGATTTGTAACTCTGCTGTCACCGCTTGCGATATCGACACACAGACCAAGCTCGTGTTCACTTGTGCCGGGCATCGCCACCCATTCTTCCGCATAGGCTTTCGCCTTTTTGTCGCTGTAGCCTATTTTCTGATAGTGCTCATATTTGCTCTCAAGTATGTCCTGCTGATCCTCTGCGGTGCGGAACGATGATGTGATAGTTGGATATATCCCCTGCGAGCGTGCGTCATCAAACATTTTCTGAAGCTGTGGGTAAATGCGGCAGTCCACTGCCTGACCATTGTCAAGGGCGGTGAGTATCACTGAGCAATTCTCGCATATAGGCGTGTCATTGTTCACCAATGTGAGCTGCCAGTCCTGCCGGGCATTATACTCTGCAAGCTGAGATGAGGTCACGCTGTCGTCATAGGTGTATTCCACTGATGCAGGTGTGGCTTGCTTCTTTGGCTTCATATCAGGAATGTAATATCTGTATATAAGCAATGCCACAATCAAAATAATGATTGCAGTGGCAATTACGATATGCTTTTTGTTTTTATTTGTCATAATGACCGCTCCTTTGCTTTTGCTGTATCAATGATACCATACTAAAGAAGCTTTCGCACGAGTATTAGCTTAACTGTTTCATAAGATTTTCTTAATGTGTCGGACTAGCGTTAAGCTTTTGTCGGTGATAACAAATTTTGCATGACGATTTGTGCATATCGACGATTTTATAGAAAAGGTCTTGACTTGGAGCTAACTCCAGGTGGTAAAATGTAATCAATAAATAAAACTCCAGGAGGTAATTACCATGGCAGTAAAACAGACAGCAGGCAGAAATAGTCTTGGCGACCTTGCACCTAAATTCGCAGAGCTTAATGATGACGTTCTTTTCGGCGAGGTATGGTCAAGAGAGGACAAGCTCTCACTGAGAGACCGTTGTATCGTTACGGTAACAGCTCTTATGGCAAAGGGCATTACAGACAATTCTATCAAATATCATATAGAGAACGCTAAAAATCACGGAGTAACAAAGACAGAAATGGTGGAGATCATCACTCACGCCGCATTTTATGTTGGCTGGCCTAACGCTTGGGCTGTCTTTCCAATGGTAAGGGAAGCGTATGCTGAGGAAAAGGACGGCTGTTCAGACTCGCTTTTTGGTCTTGGCGAGCCAAATGTGAACTTTGCTCAGTATTTTATAGGTAACAGCTATCTTAAACCGCTGAATGTCAAGGGCGTAGGCGTTTTTAACGTTACCTTTGAGCCAAAGTGCAGAAATAACTGGCATATCCACCACAAGGGCGGACAGATAATTCTTTGTACAGATGGCGAGGGCTGGTATCAGGAATGGGGTCAGCCTGCAAGAAAGCTACACCCTGGTGATGTTGTTTACATTGCTCCGGAGATAAAGCATTGGCACGGTGCAACAAAGGACGAGTGGTTCACGCACGTTGCTCTTGAGATACCTGCCGAGGGTGCATCGAACGAGTGGTGCGAGCCTGTTTCAGACGAGCAGTATAATGCACTTTAATAGAGAGGTAAAGCTATGACTATTTCTGAAGTTAGTGAGAAATACGGGCTTACACCCGATACACTGAGATACTATGAGCGTATAGGACTTATTCCGCCTGTGCCAAGAACGAAAAGCGGTCTTAGGGACTATGATGAAAGCTCATGCAATTGGATAGAGTTCATAAAGTGCATGAGAGGCGCAGGTCTGCAAATAGAAGCCCTTATCGAGTATGTTGCTTTGTATCAGCAGGGCGACAGCACTATCGAGGCAAGAAAAAATCTGCTTATCGAGCAGAGAAAAGATCTCCTTGAAAAGCAGACTGAGATAGCTGCGACTATCGACAGACTCAACTATAAGATAGACAATTACGAAAAGATATGCGCTAAGGTCATAAAGTGACGGATAAGGTCTTGTTACAAAGGACGGCAGTAAAATGCCGTCCTTTTTTTGCAAAACTTGCTCTTTTCTGCTTTGATTTTTAACAATTTTATGCTATAATAAAACATAAATAATATGATTCTCTAGGAATCGTGGAAACATTCACTTAACATTATAATAGAATAAAAACGAAGGATATGGAAAATGCTGATGTGGAAAATAATAGCAGTGACAAAGAAACAGAGAAACAGGAGGAATGTATATGACTTATAAAAAGAATGTTTCAAAAATGGTGATTGCCATCGTTTGTGTCATTTTGTTTGCTATGACTGCGTTTTATTGTGTGCCGAGATTCTCTTTGCTTTCGTCGAATGCAGTGTCAGCAACGGTTGTGGATGCGGACAAGCATGGGACTGGCGGTTATGCAGTATTAAAGGTAGATGGAGCCAGAGAGGATGGAGGAACGATATTTTTCCATTATTATTATCCAGGAAACAAGTCTCATCTAAAACCAGATGAAAGTGTGTTGGTAAGTGGTAACATCATGTTTATGGATGAATCGACAAAACAGGGTGTGAACGCAGACTTGGTTATCGGAACAAGGATGCCAGTACTTATATGTTTGATTTTATCCTTGCTGGGGGTGGTTGGTGCAATTTGCCTGTTACCATCTGCAATTCGCAATTTCCATAATAAACCGTGGAGTAGTGATGAGGAGATAGCCACTAGGAACAAATTGGTGAATGCACTTTATACGGCTGAGATCTTAGCACTTGTAGTTGCTTTGATTTTCTTTGTGGCTGGTATGACGCAAGTGGTTGGATATGCCTGTGAGAAAAATCATACAACAGGAAATGTAACATATCAAAATTCTCGACAGAGCTCCCAGCATGTCAAGGTACATAGCGGAAACGGTGTCAGAAATTACAAATCACATTATGGGAAAGGCATTCGGTCAACCTATACGGTGTTGCAGATCAAGGCGAATTCGCCGGTAAATGGCACCGATGTGTTCTGGTACGAGGGAAATTGCATTATTCTGGGTAGCAAGAACGTTTATATAGGTTATAATGATAATTCTATGTCAGTCTTATCACAGTTTGAATTAGTAATGACGATCATAAGCGGTATGTTTTTATTAGTTCATGCAGTTTCTGCAATGTTGATCAGCAAGAAAAATCCATATGGAGGAAAAATCTTCTGGTTCTTTAAATTTTGATAAGCTCTTTCAGGAGTTGTTTTATATAATTTCACTTAAAATATTTGAGAGAAATGTATAAAGCTATATTGACAATAGCATTTCTCGTTATGACCTATGAAATATCCATAGTATTTATTGCGATCGTTAAGGCTCCAACTTATTTTTGATAAAATGCCTCTTTTCAAATTACTATTAAGTGTGCTATAATCGATCTTAGTGCAATACGCTCCTTCTTTCATTTTTTATTTGCCTTTTGTTGCTTAAATGCGCTATTTTTTCAACATTTTATTGTTGATTTTGGGGAAAGTTAAGCCCCGCCTGCGTTGACAAACAGCGGTTTTAATGGTATAATGGAATAGCTTACAGATTTGTGGGGATAATTTTGACAGAATGAAAAAAGGACGGTGCGCTATGGTAGTGAAAAATGTGGAGTTGCCTGAATACAGCGTGCTTATGTCTGTTTATGCAGGAGAGAAGCCTGAACATCTCAGGACAAGTATCGAGAGTATGCTGTCACAGACCTATGTGACGAACGATTTTGTGCTTGTGTGCGATGGAAAGCTCACAAAAGAGCTTGACGAGGTCGTAGACTACTATGAGGAGAATTACGAGTGCTTTCACCCCATAAGGCTCAAGGAGAATGTTGGCACAGGAAGATGCGCTAACAGAGGTATAGACGCCTGCAAAAATGAGTATATAGTCAAAATGGACTCTGACGATATTGCTAAGCCTGACCGCTGTGAAAGGTCGCTTTATGCTTTGGCGAAGCACCCTGAGATAGATATGCTTGGGGCTTATATAGACGAGTTCGACAGTCAGACGGGCGAAGTGATAGCCACAAAGAAAACGCCACTGACCAATAAAGAGATACACAAATATGCAAGGCGGAGAAATCCGTTCAATAATCAGACCCTTGTTTATAAGAAATCCCGTGCTTTGAGCGTGGGAGGTTACAGCAACATAAAACGCTGTGAGGATTATGAGTTCGTGGTGAAAATGCTTGCGGACGGCGCAAGGGGAATAAATCTTGACAAAACGCTTGTGATGTACAGAGTTACGGCGAATAATTATGAGAGAAGAAGAAACTGGGCGAACACAAAGTCCTTTGTGAATGTCAGGTGGAAGATATTCCGTATGGGATATTCAAACCTGTGGGACTTTATTGTTCCATGCACTTTTCAGTTTTTCATTTTCATAATGCCGAAATCGCTGACAGGCAAGATATATAAGAGGTTTCTTAGGGGATAATGGAGAGCCGCAAACGTATAATAAGACAGCACATAAAATCAGCACTGCAAAAAACGCTTTTGCCGTTGTGCTATAAGCTGTCAAAGAAAAAGGATATAGACAAAAAGCTCGTTATCCTTGCAGACCTTAACAGCGTTTCTACTCCCGAGAGCATGGAGCTTATAAAAGCGGAGCTTCAAAGCCGTGGCTATAAGGTCAGGGAGATGTACTGCGACCTTTCAAGCTGTGGAATGGTCTCGGGGCTTAAATATATGATGAGCTTTATGAAAGCTTACGCAAATGCAAGGGCTGTGTTCATATGCAACTATTTTGTGCCTGTGACTTCCTGCAAAAAGCGTGAGGAAACGACAGTGGTTCAGCTTTGGCATTCCTGCGGAGCGCTGAAAAAGTTCGGCTATGACAGCGAGGAGGATATATCTTCCCATTTCAAAGGCTCTGTTACAAGAAATTTTGACCTTATCACTGTGAGCAGTAAAGAGTGCGTAAAGGCTTTTGTGTCTGCGTTCAGGCTGAAAGAAGATATTGTAAAGCCCCTTGGCGTCAGCCGTACGGACGTGTTCTTTGATGAAAACTACAATGAGCAGTGCAGACGTGAGTTCTTTGAGAGATATCCCGACTATAAGGGCAAGAAGATAGTGCTTTATGCGCCGACGTTCAGGGGGAATGCTTTGGATTGTCATTGCGTGGGCGAGGAGTATGCCGCAGAGCTTGAAAAAAAGCTTGGGGAGGCTTGGAAAGTCATTATAAAAATGCACCCCAGACTTCACAGCGGGCTGACTAACTGCGATATTGCTACAAACAGGCTCATGCCTGTGGCAGACGTGCTTGTGACGGACTATTCGTCGCTTGTGTTCGAGTATGCACTGTATAAAAAGCCGTGGGTGATATTTGCCCCTGATATTGAGAGCTACAGCAAGGGCAGGAGCTTTTATCTTGATTATAAAACAGATATGCCTGCGCCTTTGGTGACGGAGGGAGAGAAGCTTGCACAGGCTGTGCTTGACAGTGAAAAGAGCTTTGACCATGAGGGCGTGGAGCGTTTCACGGAAAAATATATGTCTGCCTGCGACGGCAGGTCAACGGAAAGAATAATCGACAGCGCTTTGGAAAAAGAGCGTTTTTGACGGAGATGATAAAAATAGAAGGAAAAAAGTTTGATTGGTTTGGGCTTACCCAGATATTGAAAGAGCATAAGGGAAAGCTCAGACAGATAAGAATGTTGTCGGTGAACGAGCTGAAAAAGAAGTATAAGGGCGCGGCGCTTGGCCCATTGTGGGCGCTTATCAAGCCGACCTTTACCCTGTTTATACTGTGGTTCGCCTTTGAGATAGGTTTAAAAAGAAACGGTGGAGTGCATTTCATTAACGGAAAGTATACTCAGTTCGTTTTCATGCTCACCGGCTATGTGCCGTGGTTTTATATTTCAGAATGTATCGTTGGAGGATCGAGGTCAATAAGAAGCAACAAGCAGTTTGTAACAAAGCTGTCCTTCCCTGTTTCAAATATCATGACCTTTACCTCACTTTCGGGACTTTATATCCACATTTTGCTGTGTGCTATAATGTATGTGGTGTTGCTGTGTTTGGGCTTTGGACCGAGTATTTACAATCTTCAGTTTATCTATTATGCGCTGATGATGTATTTTTTCTTCCTTGTGCTTTCGTGGATGACTGCTCCTCTCAGTGCTTTCAGCAAGGATTTTGAAAATCTTATAAATTCTGTTATAACAGGACTTTTCTGGCTTTCAGGTATATTCTGGAACACATATGATATCTCGCCTTTGTGGCTGAGAAAGCTCATGTATTTCAACCCTATAAACTATTTTGTAAACGGCTATAGAAAGAGCTTTCTTACAGACACGTTTATTTTTGATTCTAACTATACCACCGAAACTATAGTGTTCTATGCGGAGTTTATCTTTATGATATTCCTCGGAGCGCACACCTATAAGAAGTTCAGGAAGATACTTCCTGACGTTCTGTAACAAAGGCTGAAAGGAACTGACTTTTAAATGGAAAATCAAGCGACTGAGCCAATTATTGAATTTTTGGACGTAAAAAAAGAATACTTTTTATATAAAAACGAAAAGGCACGCTTTAAGGCTATTTTCACAAAAAACAGGGGAGTAAAGAAGCACCCTGCCCTTAAAGGCGTGAGCTTCAAGATATACCCAGGCGAGTCTGTGGGAATAATCGGCAAGAACGGTGCGGGAAAATCCACCATACTGAAAATGATAACAGGCGTAAGCTTTCCAAACAGCGGCACTATCACTGTAAGAGGAAAGGTTGCCGCACTGCTTGAGCTTACAGCAGGCTTTTCATTGGATATGACGGGTATGGAAAATATCTATCTAAAAGGCTATCTGCTTGGTCTTAATGACGATCAGATAAAGGAGATAGAGCAGGATATAATCGACTTTGCAGACCTTGGAGAGTATATCGACCAGCCTGTAAGAACATATTCAAGCGGAATGAAAATGCGTTTGGGCTTTGCTATCAATATCAATATCAAGCCTGATATCCTCGTTGTTGACGAGGCGCTGAGCGTTGGCGACGCAGACTTTCAGAAGAAGTGCCGTGACAAGATAAACGATGTTATCGCCACAGGCGTAACTGTACTGTTCGTTTCCCACTCACGCAAGGCTATCGAGGAGACTTGCACAAGGGCGATATTCCTGAAAGACGGCAAGGTTCAGGTGGACGGCACTGTCGAGGAAGCCTTTGACGCTTATGATAAGAAAAAATAATCATGAAAGCTTTTCGTTTTTGGCGGAAAGCTTTTTATTTGCACTTATTATAGTTGATATTTGATAAGTATATACAATTATCAATATTTAATTTTGTATAATAAATCATAGTCAAAAAGCTTTACAAAATCGTAGAAATGTGTTATAATAAGATATTATCGAAAGGAATTGATATTATGAATTGGGTTGAAATGGATATATATACCACAACAGAAGGCATCGAAGCGGTAACGGGAAGTCTGCTTGGAATGGGTATAAACGGCTTTGTTATCAAGGACGCAAAGGATTTTCAGGACTTTCTTGATGATAAGGACGGCAACTGGGATTATATAGATGATGACCTTATGGGACTAAAAAACTGTGAAACTACGGTGACAGTTTATCTCCCTGAGAACGCTCAGGGTCTTGAAAATCTTGAAGCTATGAAGCTGGAGCTTAAAGCGCTCAAAAAGCGTGACGTGAACAATGAGTTCGGCAGACTTGAATATGAGCTTAAAAACGTTAAGGAAGAGGATTGGGCGAACAACTGGAAGCAGTATTTCAAGCCCCTTTGCGTTGGCGAAAAGCTTCTTATAAAGCCGTCATGGGAAAAGGTCGCTGAGGGCGAAAAGAGAAAGATACTGGAAATAGACCCTGCCTCATCTTTCGGCACAGGTCAGCATAACACAACCCAGCTTTGTCTGGAGCTTGTGGAGAAAAATCTCCATGAGGGCGACAGGATACTTGACCTTGGGTGCGGAAGCGGAATACTTTCTATCGGCGCATTGCTCCTTGGTGCTGAAAGTGCAACAGCGGTGGACGTTGACGAAAATTCTGTTAAGATAGCAAAGGAAAATGCAGAGAAAAACCATATAAGCGCAGAAAAGTATACAGCTTACTGCGGAAATATCATAGACGATAAGGCTCTGGTGGAGCAGATAGGCACAGGCTATGACCTGCTTTGTGCAAATATCGTGGCAGATGTTCTTATAGGCATGAGCGGAATTTTCGGCGGATTTATCAAAGACGGCGGAACGCTCATAGTTTCAGGTATAATCGACCAGAGAAAAGACGAGGTGCTTGACAGGCTTAAAGCAGAGGGCTTTGAGCTTATTGAGATAAGAGAAAAAGAAGACTGGGTGGCTGCGTCATTCAGGAAATAAGAGATGAAAGGACGGATCAAAATGCAGTTATTGTTTTTGGTTATCAAGAGAATCGAGTTAGTAGACGAAATCATGCGTTCGCTGGCACAGGCAGGCATAAGAGGCGGAACGGTCATTGACAGCGTGGGAATGGCGAAATCTATTTCTACAATGGATAATCTGCCTATGATCGGCGTTCTGAGATCTATTCTCAGCGGCGAGGACGCTGCACAAAAGGGCAAGACCATTTTCGTTGCCGTTGCAGACGATCAGGTAGATGTTGCAAGAAAGGCGATAACTGATGTTACAGGCGACCTTTCACAGCCTAACGCAGGCGTGCTTTTCGGTGTGCCGATCAGCTTTGCAGAGGGCGTAAATTAACACTTTATACAAGATAAAAAGCGTTGCACTTTTCACAGTGTAACGCTTTTTTTGGTGGATCAGTTTATTTTCATTTATGAAACTCTTAGAGAATAAAGCAGATAAGTCCCGAACAGCCCTCGTTTATCATGCGCTCGATAGTTTCCTTTATCTTCATGCGTGCGTCCTCAGGAAGCTTTGAAAGCTTTGTGTGCAGACCCTCGCTCACAAGCTCGTGGAGTGACTTGCCGAAAATGTTTGACTCCCATATCTTTTCAGGTGATTCCTCAAAATCGTTGAGCATATAAAGCACAAGCTCCTCAGATTGCTTTTCTGAGCCGACGATAGGTGCGACCTCGGTGTTGATAGTGGTTTTCAGCAGGTGAATGGCTGGTGCGGCGGCTTTGAGCCTTACGCCGTATTTTCCACCCTGCTTTATTATCTCAGGCTCATCAAGGGTCAGCTCGTTCATTTCAGGCATAACTATTCCGTAGCCTGTTTTCTCCATTTCATCAAGGGCAGAGCTGAATTTCGAGAAACGTTCTTTTATCTTCACAAGCTCCAAAATTCTCGGCATAAGGTCGTTTTCGTCCTTTATCTCAAGCCCTGTGGCTTCGCCTATTATCCTGAAAAACAGCGCAGGGTCAAGCTCCACCTTTATGACAGCCGAGCCTTTTCCAAGGTCTATCTCAGCCACCGAACCAGATGATACCTGCTCACAGCAACATATCTTTTCGGCACAGTCTGAAATGTCACGTAGATTTGTCACAGCCGAAGCCGCTTCCTTGATATGTCCGAAAACCGCTTCTTTCAGCCAGTGACCCTTGTCAAGAGAGTTTATCCATGAGGGCATTGAGATGTTTATCTCTTTCACAGGGAAAGAGTATAGCAGAAGCGTAAGTATCTCTTTTATCTCTTTTTCCGAAAGCTCCAAACAGTTTATAGGCATAACTGTAGTGCCGTATTTGTCGGAAAGCTGTTCGCAAAGGTCTTTTGTCTGCTGAGAGTAAGGCTCAGTGGTGTTCATAAGCACCACAAACGGCTTGCCTATCTGCTTCAGCTCGTCGATTATACGCTCCTCACATTCCTCGTATTCTTCACGGGGCAGGTCGGTGATACTGCCGTCTGTTGTCACCACAAGACCTATGGTGGAATGTTCTGTTATGACCTTTTGCGTTCCCACCTCAGCCGCCATGTTGAACGGTACTTCCGTGTCAAACCACGGTGTGACCACCATTCTCGGGGCTTCATTCTCAATGTAGCCTATGGCGCTTGGGATTATGTAGCCCACACAGTCTATCATTCGCACGTTGAAGCTTGCTTCGCCCTCTAGGGTGATGTTCACAGCTTCCTCAGGAATGAACTTAGGCTCAGTGGTCATGATAGTCTTGCCTGCGGAGGACTGGGGCAGCTCGTCAATGGCACGCTCCTTGCGGTAGTCGCTTTCAATGTTCGGTATAACGAACTGCTCCATGAACTGCTTTATAAAGGTGGATTTTCCTGTGCGGACAGGACCTACCACGCCTATATAGATATCGCCCCCCGTCCGTGTGGCAATGTCGGTGTAAATATCGTTTTTCATGTGTCTGTCCTCCTAGTTCATTAATGGGATAAGCAACATTCCCTGTTTTGATATTTTATCGTCGGTAAGCTCGTTTTCTTCAAGTATAGCTGTTATGGAAGTTGAATACTTTTTCGCTATCTCCCAGATGTCGTCGCTCTCATTGCAGTAGCATATTTTAAGAGCGTATTTGTCATTTTTCTCTTTCGGCTTATCTGTGAGTACCCTAAGCTCTGATATCATAGTCCCTGTCTGTTGAATAGTCATTTCACCGCCTATCTTGATATCGGCTTTAAGCTCCGCTGTTGTTTCGTCTGCAAGATAGTATGTGCAGTTTTCTATGCACAGGTCAGGGGATATGGATATCTCACCATTGACATTCTCCGGAATGGGTATCTCATGTTCAAAAGGCGAATCGTTTTCAAGATAAAGGGGAGTGCCGTCCTCGTTCCTGCCGATAATACAGAACGTCACGCTTCCTGAAATGATAAAGGCTTTCTTTTCCTCGTCAAGCCTTGATGTCACATTGGAAAGGGTCGCCCAACTGTCGTGAATACAGCGTATCTCGCCCTCCTGGCAGGAAAGCTTTGCAGTAACACTGTGGCTGTCAGATAACTTTATGTTTTCGCTGTCAAGCTTGCTTTCACACCTTTCAGCCTCGCACTCAAAGCAGGTGGAATATGCGTCTGTGACTATCTCGCAGGTGGAAAGCTTTTTGGCAACGCAGTTAACAAGAAGCACAAGCTCACATTCAAGTGTGCCAGAATCGTCAGACTTTGGTATGATATCACACCCCGCAGGGGTTATCCTCACGTCTGCGGTGAAAGTATCGTCAATGCCGTCTATGTCGATTATCTGTGAGAACGGCAGAGTAAACCGCATTGTTTCAGCGGTTTCTTCTCCATCGGTAGTTACGCAGGAGTAAAGCATCATTATCTCAGCGTCGCCCTTTGTCACAAGCTTGCCTGCTATCATCTTGTGTTCCTGTGGGATAATGCGGCAATCTGTCCGCAGGATAGTGCCAACAGGGGCTTTTGCCGCAGAAAGCTGCAATTCCTCTATTAGTGTGATACGTTTTGCAGCGGTAAGACGTTTTGCTGGGTATGTAACAGCCGCCTTTTTTAGCTGAATGCCGCAGCCGAATGCGTCTGTGACTATAGGCACAGTTACTTCGCCCGTCACATTTGCGTGGATAGTCACAGCACCCCTGATATCAAGTCTGCGCTGATTTACCACACGGCAGTTGACATAATCGCATTTTGGCGTGAGCCATATCATAGGGTCGCCGCAATCCCCTTGCAGGTCGAAAGACTTTGTGTAGTTCATTTTCTGCTCGATGCAGTTTATCCGCTTGTCGTTCTGGCTGATGTAAAGCACTCTTATGAGCACTGCCATGTCAAAGCTGAGCTTTCCGCCGTTTATGGAATGGCTCTGTACTGTTGGTGTGATAACGCATTTTAGTACCCTGAAAATATCAGGATAATAGTCGGGCAGCAGAAAATCCTTTTCCACAGCCTGCTCGCAGGAGGCGTCAAGGATAGTCCGTGTCATTGACAGCATCTCTCTGTTAAGCTTAAGATCCATAGTGTTCATCTTGTCTGTTTCCTCCTAAAAATAAACTGATCATACGATCGTAAAGGGCTTGTAATGCCCTGCTGAGAACATTATATTCACTTGGGACGGGTCATATTCTGAAAATCTCAGACAAATTTAATGTATTTTGTCGTCAGAGGCTTTTTCACACAGCGTAAAGGCTTTTCATAGACTAAGATATGTCATTGTATCTGACATAATACTGTCTGAAAGGAAACATAATAGTATGAATGGTCTACTTTGGGCTGCGGCAGGCACGGGCTTTACATTCTCTATGACGACGTTAGGTGCGGCTGTGGTCTTTTTCATGAGAAAAGAGGGGCAGAGCGAAAAGGTGCAGAAAGCCTTTTTAGGCTTTGCCGCAGGCGTTATGATAGCCGCAAGCGTGTGGAGCTTGCTTATCCCTGCCATAAACGAGGCGGAAGCTCTCGGCAGGATAGGCTGGATACCTGCCGCAGGCGGCTTTGCGCTAGGCGTGCTGTTTCTTATGGGGCTTGACAAGGCAATGCCTTATTTTTTACCTGAGCCTGAAAGGGAAGAGGGCGTCCGCAGGGGGCTAAAGCGTTCGGGAATGCTTATTTTCGCTATCACACTGCACAATATCCCGGAGGGCATGGCAGTAGGTCTTGCCTTTGCGCTGGCGGCACATAATGACAGCTCGGTACTGCTGGCTTCTGCTATCGCACTTGCCATAGGCATGGGAATACAGAACTTTCCGGAGGGTGCGGCTATCGCACTGCCGCTGAGGCAATCGGGTATGAGCAGGGCGAAAGCATTCGGTCTTGGCACTCTTTCAGGAATTGTTGAGCCTGTTTTCGGACTTCTCACCGTTCTTGCCGCAGGTGCTATCCAACCGCTTCTTCCATGGCTTCTTGCCTTTGCCGCAGGAGCAATGCTCTATGTGGTGGTTGAGGAGCTTATCCCCGAAGCACATCTGGGGGAAGGTCACATGGGAACAGTTGGCGTAATGCTAGGCTTCTTGCTTATGATGATACTTGATGTGGCACTAGGATAAAAAGGCATATTTGTTAAAAACTGCAGTGGAGTTTTTCACCGCAGTTTTTTTTGTTGTGATAACGCACAAGTATCATGTGTTGACTTTGTGAGTTATTGCTTTGGTCTTTTTGACGTTTTTCGGTTGACAAACGGGGCATGATTTGGTATAATTGAATATGTGTAAAATATGTTCTGCTAAAAAGATAAAAAGAACAAAAAGAGAGCAGCGATAACCCTAAGACAACGAAAGGACAGATGAGAATTGACAAAGATAACTCGCACCTTTATTGCCTTTGCAGCGGCGTGTTTACTCGCCATTATGCTTATGACAGTAAGGTGCTTTGCTTATGATTATTCCACTATCACCGGCACAAAAGCCAGTGGAGCGGAAATAAGCGGATATTCGGGAGCGCTTGAAGTGAATGTTGTTGACTTCGGCGCAGACAAAAAGGGAAAGAAAGACTCCTCAAAGGCGATACAGAAAGCCCTTGACTATGCCATTGACAACGGCTCCAACTCTGTGCAGATAAAGGTCGTTGTTCCGAAAGGAAAATACAGGATAGACAAGCTTTTGGAGATATATTCAAACACTTGGCTGTATCTTGAGGACGGAGCGACTATCGTCAGAAATTTTGACAAGGGCTGTATGATAAAGAACGCTCAGGCAAACGGTGCAGGCGGATATGGCAGCGAGAGAAATATCGTTATCGAGGGCGGCTGTTGGGACGGCAACCCTTCGCCTACTTCAAGACCATTTTCTAATATGAGATTTGGTCACATGAAAAACCTTTGGATAAAGAACGTTGAGATAAAAAACAATTACAATGGTCATCATGTTGAGATAGGCGGTGTAAAGGGCATCACTGTCGAGGATTGCGATTTTCACGGTTATACGGGAACATCTCAGAAAGAGGCTATACAGCTGGATACCATAAGTAACAGTGATGTTTTCCCGGCGTATGAGCCTTTTGATGATACCCCTTGCGACAATGCTGTAATAAAGAACAACAAATTCCATGACCTTATAAGAGGTCTTGGCTCACATTCAGCTTGTCTTGGTGTATATTATACTAATACACTTATATCAGGCAACTCATTTTATAATATGAGCGGAACAGCTATCGTACTTATTAATCATAAAAAATGTATAATCGAAAACAATACTATGAAAAACGTTGGCTGTGCCATAGATTTCAAGTACATGACCGATTATGAAAATGCAAATTTCCATGTGCCTAATTCAGGCTATGCAGGCATAAAGGATCGTCTTGACGATAATGCCAACACCATAATAAGAAACAACGACATAACTGTAGTGGGTACATATTATTATCCCCAGCCGTATGCTATCCAGATATTCGGCAAGAAGCTTGAAAAGTCATACTCACACCCTGATTACAATTACACTGTAAAGGGCGTGAAGATAGTAGACAACACTATAAAAACAGCTGGTTCGGCAGTAAGGCTCACGGACGTTTCGGGAATTTTCATAGGTTCTAACGATATAAGCTATGACTATGACAGATATAATTATTCCATGGATCTTATATGGCTCAGTGAATCGTCACAGGTGACTGTGACCAAAAATAAGCTTACAGGCACAAAGCAGAACAGCGTTTATATAAGCGGTGGTTCAGGCAATGAGGTAAGCTCAAATACCATTAAAAAGCCAGGCGTGTCGGGAGTTTATGTTTCAGGCGGTTCTGATAAAAATACCATATCAGGCAATACTATAACCTCCGCAGGCTCCAACGGCATAAAGATAACCAAAGAAGCTAAGGCAGATGTGAGAAAAAACACTGTTAAGAAGTCTAAAAATCACGGACTTATATTTACTGGCGGAAGAGGTAAGGCTTCTGACAATATCCTTGAAGAAAACGGTCTTAGCGGTTTTATGGCTGACAACAGCGCTTCTGTGGAATTTTTCAACAACACCTGCAATAAAAATAAAGGTTACGGAATAAAAGCTAATAAGAAATCTCAGGTTAAAATAAGCGGAAACAGCTTTGCTGACAACAGCAAGGGCGATATTTACGTCACAGGCAGTGCGGCAGTGCTTCTGAACGCACCTGATAACGTAAAGTCGCAGGATATCTGCTCTGATAAGCTCACTTTAACATGGGACGAGGTGTCGCAGGCTGACGGCTATTATGTTTACAGAAAGACCGACGCTGAGGACGCAGAGTTTGAGCAGATAGCAACTGTAACAGACGGCACTTCATTTACAGACTATGGACTTGTTCCAAAAACAAGATATGTTTATAAAGTGAAAGCTTTTCTTGACACTGTTGACAGTGTCCAAGAGGGAAGCGACAGTGCAGATATGAGCATAAAAACAAAGCTCACTATTGTGGGCTGTACCACAAATATGCGTGGCTCTATGTCATACACTGGCAAGGAGAGAACACAGATATTTGACGTTTTTGTAGACGGAGAAACGCTTATTCCTGACGTTGATTACAGAACAGTTTACTCTGACAACGTGAACATTGGAACTGCAAAGGTGACGGTTATAGGCATTGGTCAGTATTGCGACTCGGCTGATTTTCAGTTTGACATAATGCTAAAGTCTGACAATGTGATGGTCATAAAGCCGCAGGAGCTTAACAACAAGTCTATCGTGTCAGGCAAGCCTACAATGAAAGCACAGGGCTATGAGGTAGCCGAGGCGGTGGAGGATAAGCTTGACTATACTTCTCACAGTGAGCCTGCCACAGTGGTGAACTACAATTCACCTGCACAGGTAATCGCAAAGGCGAGAGCTGATATGCTCGGCCTGAAGGTGCGCTCATACCGTGAACTGACGGGCGAAACTATTTACGGCGCTTGGCTGTAAGCTATAAAAATTGGCATAAAAAACACGGCTGATATTTTCTCAGCCGTGTTTTTTATATGTTTTTATTTTGTTATCTTTAGAAGATCAACATAATACGCCTCATCAGATAGTCCTTGCATATGAATTGTTATCGCCCTTGCTTTATCTTCTGCCGCATATACAATGTTTCGTGAAGATAAAAACATAGAAACAATCAATGTAAATATAACAGCTACTATGCTATTTTTTTCACTACAATTCCTCCTAGTTATGATATGTATAAAATATTGCTGAACCCAGACACCTACATTAATTAAAATTATTCGCAAAAAATGAGCAGAAAAAATATAATAACTCTGTAAATATTGAGGATGCTCTATACCACCTAACTTAGATTGAACTATTTAGACTTATTGCTGTCGATTAGTCAGTATATTATATATACCAATTAGAATTGAACAAAGTAATGCTATCCCATTAAGACTATAACTTAGAATCATACCGAAGCCGCTTCCTGCATTAGGTGTTCCATAATCACCATTGAAAGCCATAAATATATGAATAAAAAAAACAGTATCGTAAAATATATAACCGATTATAACAGAAAAACAAATGGTCAATATAACACCCAAACAATATATTTTTATATTATGGCTGCTTAACTTAACAAAAAAAGTCAACTGTACCGCTGCATAAATAATAAAAAAAATAAATATAGAAATAACAGAAGCTATCCCTGCTCCTAAATATGCAGTTAAATTAAACAAAAGAGCATATATGAAACTCATCAATACATATTTAACATATTTCATTATAATAATCATATCCCCTTTTGATGAAATCTAAGTCATCCTGTTTTGTATGTCTTTATTTTGTTATCTTTACTGCGGAGTCTGCTGAACGTCCTGCATTTGCGGAGCAAAATTTGCAAGGGAATAGAGCCTGTTCATGAAATCACCGTCAACAAAGAGGTTTTTCACAAGCACCTTTGTGTCAGGATTTTTGTTCTTAGGGTTGATTGTCTGCTGATAAACTGTGAGATAATTCTCATTGCCTGACTTGCTCACATAGCAATCTATCACCATATATGTAGGCAGGAATTGAGTAACAGCCGTCTGATAATCAAAAAGCGTGTAAGGGCTTTGCTCCATTGAAACCTTAAATGACTTTATGTCCTCAGGCACCATGAATTTGTATGCACCCTTGAGGTTTTTGTATTCTGCCCAATCGTCCTCAGACTCGATAAAAGGCTCTTTTGACTTGATTCTCACGCCGCCCACAAGGAAAGCCAGCAGAAGGATAAATTCACTGCCCCATACTATCCACAGGATCGTGCCGTTCACAAGCGAGCCGTTATCTCTTGATGAATGTGATGACTTGTAAGACCAGCGACCCTCCTTGTTGATAGACTTTATATCATTCCAAAGGTCGGAAGGGTGTGCGATTATGTCAAAAAGTCCTGTTTTATCATAATCTCTGTAATCATAAGTGTAGTCGTAAGCGTTCATGGTGTATGACTTTTCAAGGCTTTTCTGTGCGGATTTTTTATCCTTGCCGAGAAGCTTGTCAAGCTCGAAAAACTGCCATACAGACTTTTTCTGCATGGTGGCAATGTCCTTGTCTGTGAAATCGCCTGTTGAATCGTTGCTGAAAAGATCATATGCCTTGGTCTGGTGATAAAAGTCATAATAATCACCGAAACCGTCTGTGTTTTCATCAAAAAGCATATTCAGCTCGTCATAATAATCATAGGCTGTGTATTCTTCCATAAGCTCATAGCCATATTTTTTCAGATCGTTGTAATCATACAGCGCCCATTTAAAATATGAGGCAAATAAAAAGCCCACCACTGCACAGGCAACTGCCACAACTGTGTTTCGCATTTTGAATGCTCTGACTATCTTTCCACCCACAAAGCCAAGTGCGCATGACACTGCTATCGCAGCGATAACATTGAGATAGATGATAGTGCACCAGCCCTCAAAAAGCAGATAGAGCCAGAAAAGCAATCCGCCGCATACTGCTGTTGCAAGCACCATGAGCACTGCTCCAACTGGGCTGAATTTGCCCGACTCTTTGTAATGTTTGTGTTCTCCCATTTAAAATACCCCCTTATATACTTCAGGCATAAGCCATGAAGAAATTATATCACAGATTTAAAGATTTTTCAATGGTTTTGCTGAATTTATTCAGGCATAAAGAGAAATTTTTGTGGAAAACTATTTGCAATTATGAAAGGAGCGAACTTAGATGATAGAAAAGGATACAATAAAGCTTCTCAGGGAGTGCGATGCAGGAATAAAAATGGGCGTGCAGTCTATTGAGGATTCGCTGAAATACACTTCAAACGGAGAGCTAAAGCGAACGTTAGAGAAAAATCTTGCAGGGCATGTGGAGATACAAGAAAAGCTTCAGGGACTTTTAAATTCATATCATGACAGCGGAAAAGAGCCGCCTGCTATGGCAAAGGGCATGGCATGGCTTAAAACCAACTTCAAGCTTGCGGCAGAGAGCAGTGACGACGCTGTGGCAGATTTTATAACAGACGGCTGTAATATGGGCGTGAAGTCCCTGTCTGGATATCTCAACAATTATAAGGCGGCAGACGAGAAGTCCAAGAACATTGCCAAGGAGCTTATATGTCTTGAGGAACGCCTTTCTGTAGACATGAGAGGATATCTCTCTGCAAAATAGGCATGAAAATGGCAGCCGTGGATTTTTTTTCTACACGGCTGCCTTGATTTTATTTAGATACAACGCAGTTTTTGCCCTGATTTTTGCCCTTGTATAGCAGCTTATCCACTTTTGAGATACCCTCGTCATAGTTTTCGTTCGGAGTCACTGAGTAAACTCCAAAAGTCATGGATATATTGAAACTTCGAGAATTTTCCTTAAATGTACACTCATGTATTTTCTGGCAAATGCTCTTTGCTATCTTCTCACAGCTTTCTGTGTCTGTATTTGGCACAACGAATAGTATTTCCTCACCGCCCCAACGGCACACATAGCCCTCGCTAGGCACGTTTCCAGCTATAACATCTGATACCACTCTAAGAACCTCGTCACCGACTTCGTGACCATATGTATCATTAACGTGCTTGAAATCATCGATATCGCCCAAACACATAGAATATACGCTGTTTGTCCTGCGGCTGTTGCTTTCTATCTTTTTGATAAAATCCATCATGGCACGGCGGTTGAAAAGCTGAGTGAGTGGGTCGATAGTAGCGAGCTTTTGAAGCTTTTCGTTCTGTGCTTTTGCTTCACGCTTGTTATGCTCATTTGTGAAAATGTATATGGAAGATACATAGATAATTATAATAAAGCTGCATAGGGTATTGTAAATGTATAAGATATTCTCTCTGTTGGTATCAAAGCTGTAAGGTACGACCCTGTTTGTGACTATGATACGCATGACTATGAACACAACAACATCAAAGGACGAAAGTATATATGGTATCGCTTTCCTGTTTTGTGCAAGGAAAAATGGAATAGGTATTATACACAGCATTATCTGCGTAAATCCTGCTGACCAGCCTATGTAATAAGCACCCATGCAGGCGTGTACTATTATCTCGCCAAGCACAAGGTAAGTAAATGACATTTTGCCTATCTTCTTAAAATGAAGCAGGAAATACATCACTGCATAGAATGCTACGCTGAAATAGTTATAATATACCATTTGGTATACTCCGAACCGATAAAACAGCACAAGATATATTATATGACCTAACAGCAGTATGATATCACCATAGCGATATATTTCCTCTGCGGTGAACATTCCCGCAAAGAGGTTTATTTCTTTTTTTATTTTCATACATTTGTTTCTTTCTTTGATATTTGGTTTGATGTTATAAACAAAATCACTTTACTTTAACAGATATATTATATACTATTTTAAACGTTTTTGCAAGACTAAATTTGTACAAATTATCATGATGAATTTTGTAGGTGCTAGCCTAAAAAGTGCGAAAAATGGCGCTTTTTTGTTGCTTTTCATAGAGCACATAAATCATATTATATTGATATGAACAATATGAAAAAATATAGTGAAAAAAATATTGCCGGCAAGCCATGGGCTATTGAAAAATCCTGATGGATATGTTATAATAATGTTTATGAGTATTTTTTAAGAGGGTTTTATTATGCAGGGTTGTAAAAAGGTTGTTTCCATTCAGGATATATCAGGTCTTGGTCGGTGTTCGCTAACAGTGGTGATACCTGTGCTTTCCGCTATGGGTATTCAGGTGTGTCCTGTGCCTACGGCTGTGCTTTCGGCACACACTGGCTACAGCGAGTTTGTTATGAGAGATCTTACAGACTTTATGAAGCCTGCATTGGAACACTATAAAAAAATGGATATGAAATTTGACTGTGTGTACAGCGGGTTTCTAGCTTCAAGCGAGCAGATAGACCACTGCCTTGAGTTTTTCGAGGCTTTTCCTAACGCCCTGAAGGTCGTAGACCCTGTTATGGGTGACGGTGGAAAGGCATATAAGACTTACACAAAGGAGCTTTGCAGCCGTATGGTCGAGCTTGTAAAGGTGGCGGATATAATCACGCCTAACCTCACAGAGGCGGCTATACTTCTTGGTGAGGAATATCCTACGGCTTCAATGCGCAGCTCTGAGATAAAATCATGGCTTGTAAGGCTTTCAAAGCAGGGCGCAAAGATCGTTGTTATCACAAGCGTAAATCTTGCAGACGGCGGAATGTCAACTGTAGGCTATGACAAAGAAAATAACAGCTTTTGGAAAATAAAGAATGATTATGTTCCTGCACACTATTCAGGAACGGGAGATATGTTCACAAGTGTTCTTATTGGAGGACTTCTCAAGGGTGACAGCCTGCCTATCGCAATGAACAGAGCCACAGCGTTCACAGAGCTTACTGTCAAGACTACATACAGCTACCAGACCCCATGGACAGACGGTCTTATGCTGGAGGGTCAGCTTCCTTGGCTCACAAGCTATCAGGAGCTTAGGGACTATACGAATTTGTGATATCAGGAAGTGTTACCGAAGATGAACAGACTTAATATCGTGCTTGTAGAGCCGCAGATACCGCAGAACACAGGCAATATTTCAAGGACTTGTGCAGTGACAGGTGCGGCACTGCATCTTGTGAAGCCTTACGGCTTTGAGATAAGCGACAAAAAGCTAAAGCGTGCAGGTCTTGATTACTGGGATAAGCTGGAGATACATGAGTATGACGACCTTGACGACTTTTTCTCCAAAAACAGTGGTGAGTTTTACTTTTTTACCACAAAGGGCAGAATGGTACACTCAGATGTGGATTATCCGCAGGATAGGGAAGTGTATATAATTTTCGGCAGGGAGGACAAGGGGCTGCCTGAGAAACTGCTTTATGAAAATCCCCAAAGCTGTGTGCGGATACCAATGAGGAAAACGCTCAGAAGCCTTAATCTGTCAAACTCAGTGGCGATAGCATGCTATGAGGTGTTAAGACAGTGGGATTATCCCGACCTGGGCAGAGAGGGCAAGCTGACGCAATATACATGGGACGAATAAAATAAATAAAAAAACGGAGGGTGAATTTATGGCAAAAATAAAATTTCTTACCGACTCAGCGAGCGATATCACTGAGGAGCTTGAAAAGAAGCTGGATATCCAGATAATGAATTTCAAGGTGGCAATGGGTGATGACAGCTACACATCAAGGATAGATTTCGACAACGAGAAATTCTACAAAATGCTCGACGATTTTGACGGCATACCTGTTACATCGCAGATAACAGCCTTTGAATATCAGGAAACTTTTGAGAAGCTCTACAGCGAGGGCTATACTGATGTTATAAACACTACCATAAACTCAAAAGGCTCGGCAACATACAACAACGCTGTTATGGCGGCAGAGGAGTTTTATTCCGCTCACCCTGAGGCAAAGGGCAAGTTCACTATATACAATATAGACGGCGAGAGCTACTCAGGAGCGTATGGTTATGCAGTAGTTCAGGGCGCAATGAAAGCCACAAAGGACGTTCCTGCGGCTGATATCGTGGCATTTATGGAGGACTGGATAAAGAACTGCGTTATTTTCTTTGCACCATATACACTCAAATATGCAAAGAAGTCAGGAAGGATTCCGTCTGCGGCTGCTTTTGTGGGCGAGGTAATGGGTCTTAGACCTATCATGAGGATACATGACCATGCTATCGTTACAGAAACAAAGGTAAGAGGCGACAAGGCTATTGTGCCAAAGATACTTGACCTGACTGTAAAGGAAATGATACCGCAGACACCTTACTGCATCGTTTACGGCAATGACGAGAGCGTCAGGGACGAAATGGCACAGGCTATGACGAAGAAGGTGGGCTATCCACCTGTGGAGTGTTTCCAAATAGGTGCGGCAATTGCAATAAACGCAGGTCCAAAGGTGACGGGCGTTATCTTTAAGGCACAGAACAAGTAAATTTGATATGGATATAAAAAGACGGACGTTTCGCTTTGAAACGCCCGTTTTTTGTCAGCTCATGTTGTTATTTGTTTTTGCGTGATTTTCTGCCTGCAACTACAAGTCCGCTTCCTGTGATAAGGATAGTAAAGAGGATACCGCCAAGGTCATTGCCTGTGTTAGGGTTTGTGCTTCCTGCATTGTTCTTTACAGGGTTCTTGCTGTCAGTATTTGAGTTGCTGTTTGTGCTTGTGCCACTGTTATTTGAACTTGTGTCTTTGCTGTCTGAGTTTGTATCGCTGCTGTCAGAGCTTGTATCATTTGCCTTTGGCGTCATAGTAAGGTCAGTGATGACCCACAAGGTGCCGTCAGAGCCGTCGCTCGTATCATTTTCATAGCGTTTGTAATTTACAAATTCACCGTTTATCTTAAGCTTAGTGTCTGGTCCGAATATGTAAGAGGTATTTTCACTTTCAACAAAACCAACAGCCGTCACATATACACCATAATAGTAAGTCTTTCCGGCTTCAAAAGCGCTGATCTTGTTTTCATAAATTTCGCTTCCCCACTCTGGCTCTGTAGAGATCAGACCGGTCTTGCTGTCAAGCTCCCACCACGCAGCTCGGAGCGCATAGTTTGCGCCGTCTGGCACATTGCCGGTAAACACGGGTTTGTCGCCGTCCTTGAAGTTGATGGAGGCGTCGTTGATCTCCACCACGTCAATGACTTTCACCGTAGATGCAGTGATCGTTTTAACAGCTGGGACATACATGAAGCCATCGACGAAATGTGCGGACACTTTTTGCCCGTTTACAGTAACTATAGTTTCGCTGCTGAAGGAATATCCGTCCTTTGGCTTTAGCATAAGGAAATACACATATTTTTTGCCGCCTTCAAATTCCTTAAATGTTGGCAAAGAGCCATGTGAGCCGTTGTCAGAATACCATGCGGCAACTGGTTCATTGTTTTCAAATTGCTGCCAGCATTCATAAGCCACATCATATTTTTCGTAATCCACTGCTGTTACAAAAGCCGACGCTACAGGTGCTTCGCCAGCCCCATAATTAAACCTAACATCTTCAATAGTGGCATTGGTGATCTCTGATCCGTCAGGATATTCAGAAATCTGCTTAAAGTGAGCTGTGAACGTCACATCACTTTTCACGGTAATTTTGCTCTGTATTTGATCAGAGGAAAGAGCGGTGCCAGCAGAAATGGGAGTATCACTGCCGATCAGGTAGACGGCAGCATCGGCAGTCCAGTAGGCGAACTCATAGTCTGGACTTGGTGACAAAACATTGATTATGCTGCCGGCAAAGCTGAGAGTTTCTGTCTCGGATACATTCAGCTTGTAGTAGTATGGCTTGTTAACATCATCGTCAATGCCATAATATACAAACGGGATCTGGTCGTTTTTGGTCATGGTCCCATGATCTCCTGGGTAAAATTTAACAGCATACGTTTCAGAATCTGCAAACGCTGTCATTGGCATCAGTGTCAGCACTATACACAGCGTAAGCAAGGCTGTCAGCAGTTTTGTGGTTGTTCTTTTCATAATATACATCTCCTTTTGATATTATATTTTTTCTCATGTTCGTTATTATCCTATAAGCACACCTCCATTACTTTGTATTTTCCCTAATGTGATATCCTTTATCACATTATAACAAATTCATGAATAAATTTGTGATTTATTTCATAATAGTCATATGCCAATTCTGAAATTATATATCGTGGGGGACTTCCTTTTTTGATAAATATGATATATAATTAACGTAATACCATATGACAGCGGGAGGGATCGTTAAAATGAAGTTTTGCGAACAGCTTGGTAAGTATATAGAACAGCTTTCTTGTACGGCAAAGGAGCTTTGTGAGTTGTCAGGGATATCTCCCTCAACATTTAGCAGATACAGAAGCGGAGAGAGAATACCTGAGATAGACACTGTGGCGTTTGACGGGCTTTGCAACGCTCTTGAGGCTGTGGCAAGGGAAAAAGGCTATGGCGATATGACAAGGGAGAACATAAAAAGAGCCTTTCTTGACTGTGAAGATGTCATACCTGCCGACAGAGAGTCTATGCGGCAAAATTTCAATACCCTTATCTCAGCCCTTGATATAAACATCAAGCGTATGTGCAATGAGATAAATTATGATGTTTCCACCGTTTTCCGTATACGGAACGGTACTAGAAAGCCCGCCGACCCTGAACGCTTTGTCGCCGCAATAGCAGGCTTTACTGCAAGGGAGCTTAGAACCCCCACAGAGATATCAGCGGTCGCACAGCTTGTGGGCTGTAATGAAAGTGATATAGAGGATGTGTCACAGCGTTATGAAGTGATATGCAAATGGCTGTTCAGCGATCATGCCAGACAGAGCAGAGAGATAAAAAGCGGTGGAATTGAAAAGTTTCTTGATAAGCTTGATGAGTTTGACCTGAACGAATACATAAAGGCGATACGTTTTGATGAAATGAAAGTACCTGCATTGCCTTTTCAGCTTCCTGTGTCAAAAAGTTATTTTGGCATCAAGGAAATGATGGAAAGTGAGCTTGATTTTCTGAAAGCCACAGTCTTGTCACGTTCTAATGAGCCTGTGATAATGTACAGTGATATGCCTATGAAGGAAATGGCTGATGATCCCGAATTTCCGAAGAAGTGGATGTTCGGTATGGCTCTGATGCTTAAAAAGGGTCTGCACCTTTGTCAGATACATAATCTTGACCGCTCCTTAGATGATATGATGCTTGGCCTTGAAAGCTGGATACCGATGTATATGACGGGGCAGATAGCGCCTTACTATTTGAAAAACGTACAGAATAATGCTTTTTTGCATTTACTGAAGGTATCAGGTGCGGCGGCTCTTTCAGGGGAAGCCGTGGCAGGCTTTCACAGCGATGGCAGATATTATCTGACCAAGTCCAAAAAGGAGCTTGGATATTATCGTAAACGTGCCAATGATCTGCTTTCAAACGCCTGCCCGCTTATGGAGATATACCGAAGTGACAGGGAAAAAGATTTCAGCGATTTTCTCACTGCCGACTCTTACAGACGTGGCGGGCGCAGGAGTATTTTATCTGCTCTGCCTGTTTATACTATGGATAATGACCTGCTCAATAGTATACTTGACAGAAACGGCATTGACGACCGCTGGGGCAGAGATATAAAAGCTTATGTCAGCGAGCGTAAAAAGCGAGTTGAGAGCATACTGGAAACCATGACCATAGAAGATGAGATATGCTGTCTTTCCCGAGAGGAATTTGAAACACGTCCACATGCCCTTGACCTGTCGGGTGTATTCTGTGACAGTGATGTTCTTTACAGCTATGATGATTATTCTGCACATTTAAAAAGCACAGAACGCTATGCACAGACACATGAAAACTATAGCCTTAAATATGCTAAGCGGCAGACCTTCTGCAATTTGCAAATACTGATCCATGTAGGTCAGTGGGCGATGATATCAAAGGGAAACGCGCCTGCTATACATTTTGTTATACGACACCCGAAGCTTCTCAGCGCCTTAGAGAATTTCATTCCGCCTGTTATAGAAGATCAATAAAATGCAGGATCATACTATCCCCTTGGTGTTCCTGACGAAAAAACGGACGCTTCCGATGGAAACGTCCGTTTTTATAGCCAAAAGAAATATATTCGGTTATTATTCTTCGTCCTTTGCGGCAAATCTGTTGAAGATAACTGCAAATATCGCAAAAATAACATATCCTGCGGCAATGACAGTGAGAATGTTCTTTGTCATTTCAACGCCTGTTGACGGATTTACTTTTGAGCTGTCAGCCTGCGATGAGGCCTCGTCAACTATCTGCTGTATCTTTTCTGTTGCCTGTGATTCTGTAAGCTCCTGCGAACTGTCGCCCTCGCTTACTGTAGTAACAGCCGCACCGACATTTTCAGGCTGTCTGGCTGCTGTTGTGGTGGTGCTTTCAGGCTGTGTGTTTTCGTCAGCCTTTGGCTCTGTGCTTGCTGTTGTAGTCGTTGTGGTCGTTGTATCGTCAGCAGGCTTTGGTTCTGCCGCTGTGACCTTTGTAACTGCTGATGTGTCAACTGCTTCCTTGACAGGCGTTACTTCCACGGAAGCTATCTGAAAATCTGCATTTGCCTTTAAGTAATAAAGCTGTACGAAAACCTCGTCACTTGTTCTTGAAGGGTCAAGATCTGAGTATATCCACTGTGTTTCCTCGCCGCCTGTGAGCTTCGTGCTCTGTGCAGACCAGCTTCCGTCTACCAACGCACCGACTGCACCGCTTGCGTTGCCTGATGACTTTACGTTGACCTTTACATTGTAATGCTGAGAATAATCTGTTATGTAGTCAGAAAGCTTGAAGCCGAACTGAAGGGAAGTTTCGCTGTTGAAGTCAGCGTCACCCTGCTTGTGTGTGAAAAGCGGTTCGGACTCAGGCTGTGCAGATGTTGCGGTTGTAGTGGTCTGAGTTTCGCTCTTTGCTGTTGTAGTCGTTGTGGTGGTTTCAGCAGGCTTTGTTGTAGTTGTTGTAACTTTCTCAGACTTAGCCTTAGTTGTGGTAGTCACTTCGGACTTGGTCGTAGTCTTTGCTGTAGTCGTCGTTGTAGTTGTGGTCGACTTTGATGTAGTTGTAGTAGCTTCAGCCTTAGATGAAGCAGTCGTAGTGGTCGTGGCAGGAGTTGTTGTGATCTCCTCCCCTGCACTTACAGTGAGCGGTGAACCCTCTGTAGGTGCTGAGTATGAAACTGACTTGTATCCACCGTCAGCTTCCGCCACCATCGTTTCAACCTCTACCCAATAGTTTATCTTGCCTGTTACGCCGTCCTTTACCTTGAAAGTCGCAAGGGCAAGGTCTGTTCTGTCCTTTATGTTAGAACCTGTGAGGTTTGCACCGACTATTTTTATAGTGCCTGATGAAGCAACATAGTTGGTTATAACGGAAAATTTGCTTCCCACATTGTATGTACTCTCGCTCTCCTCATCGGTCGGCACATATACTGTTACCTTTGACGGGTCATAATGCAGGTCTATAGTGAAGCCTGCAACGCCTGTTTTATCAGGGTCAAGGCTCGCTTTTACGTTTATGCTGTCGCCTGCCTGTGCAAAGTTCTTGTCGCTTGTTAGCTTTATCTCGTTTCCGCCTGATGCACTAGCCACTGTGGAAACAATGCTCGTGAGCATAAGAAACGCTGTTGCCACCGACAGCGCCATCTTGTTTATTTTCAGTTTTTTCATTTGATACCTCCGTTGCAAAATCGTGTTTTTCTGTCAGTATTTTGCTCTTAATTAATTTTGTTTACCATTGTTTTGTCTTTAATTTGTAATATTTCATTATAAAATATTACAAGTTCTGTTACCTTTGTCGTAATAGGATTATATCACAATATAAAGTAACACGTCAATAGTCAAAACAGCGAAAATAAGCATATTTTTTTGGATATATTTATAATGAGAGCATTTGTGTCACAATATGTATGTACCGATCAACAGCAAAGCCACTAAATAGGCTGTAATAAATCTGTAACTTTTAAGTGAAAGCTGCATTTTGCTAAATGTAAATTTTTTATGAATTAAAAAGACTGTTGACAAAGCCCAGAGAAATGTACTATAATGAGGGTGAAGTTTTGTACTTGATACAGAAAAATGTACAAACCAATGTGTGTAAAAATAAGGACTTATACATAGGCGTGCCTTGTTGCGGTATTGCCTATATCTTCTGAGGTGAACGAGTTGATAAAAAAGATTATTTCATATATCCTGTCATTTGCTATTGCAGCGTCAATGGCGGCTTCATGTTTGACGGCTTCAGCGGCAAATATGACGGGAAGCTGTACGGCAGACGTTCTGAACGTTCGCAGCGGTGCAGGCACAGGCTATTCTAAAACAGACACAGTAAGCTATGGCGACAGCCTGACTATACTTTCCGAAACCACCGACTCAAGCGGTGCGAAATGGTATAAGATATCATGCGGCAATGTGACGGGCTATGTTTCGGCGGCATATGTTCAGCTAACATCAAGCGGCTCGCAGGGCAGTTCTGACGCTGATTTTGAGAGCTATATGACAAAGCAGGGCTTTCCTGAAAGCTATAAGCCATATCTGCGAAAGCTCCATGAACAGCACCCAAAGTGGATATTTACCGCTCAGAAGCTTGGCGTGGATTGGAACACTGCGTTAAAGGAAGAATGTGTTGTGGGCAGAAACCTTGTCCACTCGTCGGCACTGGCTTCATGGAAGTCAATGGAAAAGGGTGCATATGATTTTAACGGCGGTTATTGGTATGGGCTTGACGGCTCGTGGGTGGCGGCTTCAAAAGAGATAATAATGTATTATATGGATCCGAGAAATTTTCTCAACGATACATACATTTTCATGTTTGAAAATCAGTCATATGATCCCTCGTATCAGACGGAAAGCGGTGTAAAAACTATTCTTGCAGACACTTTTATGAGTGGAAGCTACACTTGTCCTGACACAAAGAAAAAGTATACATATTCGCAGACCTTTATGGACGCTGCAAAGAAATCGGGCGTTTCACCTTATCACCTTGCTTCAAGGTGCAGGAACGAGCAGGGCGTAAATGGTGCGCCGCAGTCTTTGGGCACTGTTAAGGGATATGAGAATTATTTCAACTTTTTTGATATTCAGGCTTATGCGACCTCCACCATGACAGCCGCAGAAATGGGCTGTAAGTATGCAAAAACTACTAATCCGACCTATCTTCTTCCTTGGACAAATCAGTACAAGTCCATAGTGGGCGGCTCGATATTTTTAGGCACAGGCTACATAACAAAGGGTCAGGATACCCTTTATCTGCAAAAATTTGATATGGTAGACGGCGGAAACGGGCTTTATTACCACCAGTATATGACCTGCGTTTTCGGTCAGGCGAATGAAGCCATAAGCCTAAAAAACGCCTATTCTCAGGATATTTTGAACAGCGCAATGGAGTTCAAGATACCTGTTTACAACAATATGCCTGATAAACTTTGTCCAAAGCCTACAAGCAGTGGAGATAACAACAATTATCTTAAATCTCTCAGCGTTTCAGGCACGAGCATTTCACCAAAATTCGATAAGTTCACCGCAAGCTATACTGCCAAAGTCAATGCGGAGATATCTTCCGTTACTATAAATGCAAACCCTCTTGGCAAAAGTGCAAAGGTGTCTGGGAAGGGCAAGGTGAGCCTTAAAACCGGCGAAAACACTGTCAAGGTCACCTGCACAGCGGCAAGCGGTGTAAAACGGACGTACACCATAAAAATAACAAGAAAAGCCGCTTCACAGACCCTGCAGCAGGGAGATGTGAATGGTGACAAGTATCTGACAGTTGTGGACGCTTTGCTCATGCTGCGTTACAATGCAGGCAAGACGCAGCTTGATTCCGCTCAGCTAAAGCGTGCGGATATGAACGGTGATGGAAAGGTCGATGTTATCGACGCTCTTACGCTGCTGAAAAAGATAAGTCAGAGTTAAAAATGCAAAAAACAGGAGCGTTACCACCATGGTACGCTCCTGCATGAGGGCTATTTCATCATCATTGAAATGCCGTCCATTACGTCACCGATAGCTCTGATAGCACGTCCTGTGCGGCTTTTGAGCATTTTCTTTTCGCTTGATGTCGCCTCTGTGACTGCATAAGCCACTGTTCCTGCGGCTATCGCCATTGAAACGCCTGTTATCATTGACTTCATCTTCATTGCTGTTTCCTCCTTTTTTCTTTGTAATATTATTTTTCGCAGAAAGAGAACAGCTATGCCATGCAAATGAAGTCAAGAGGGCTGACGGTATTTTCCCGTGAATGTTCGTATTTTGTGATGTTGTGAAGGATATTTCAGTTGGTGTGTGGTGCTATTGTATAAAATGTGATTAAAATTTTCGCAATTTATATGTAAAAGTAAAAGAGATATGTTCATATCTCAAACGTTTAGTATAAATATTATTCATAGATATATAATAAATATGTATTTGCATTAACATCAAAATAGTGGTATAATAAATGGGTATAAAAAATAAAGGATCTTGGTAAACTCTGAGATCTAATAGTAAGGAGTAATATTAAATGGGTATGACAATGACTCAGAAAATTCTGGCAGCCCACGCAGGTCTTGACGAAGTCAAGGCAGGTCAGCTTATAATGGCGAACCTTGACCTGGTTCTCGGCAACGACGTTACGTCCCCTGTGGCTATCAACGAGTTCAATAAAGCGGGCTTTACAGATGTTTTCGATAAGAATAAGGTCACAATGGTCATGGATCACTTTGCACCTAACAAGGATATCAAATCCGCTACACAGTGCAAGACCTGCCGTGACTTTGCTTCAAAGTATGACATAAAGAATTATTTCGACGTTGGCGATATGGGCATTGAACACGCTCTGCTTCCTGAAAAAGGACTTGTCGCTCCAGGCGACTGCGTTATCGGTGCTGACTCACATACTTGTACATATGGCGCACTTGGCGCATTCTCAACTGGTATCGGCTCAACAGATATGTGCGCAGGCATGGCAAAGGGAAAGACTTGGTTCAAAGTTCCTGCCGCTATCAAGTTTAATATCGTAGGCAAGCTTCCAAAGTATAGTGCCGCTAAGGACGTTATACTTCATATAATCGGCATTATAGGCGTTGACGGCGCACTTTACAAGTCTATGGAATTTTCAGGCGAGGGTCTGAAAAACCTTTCCATGGAGGACAGGCTTTGCATGGCTAACATGGCTATCGAAGCAGGTGCTAAGAACGGCATATTTGCAGTTGACGATGTTACACTTGATTACATCAAGGATAAGGTAGACAGAGAGTATAAGATATACAAGGCTGACGATGACGCTGAGTATGAGGCTGAATACACTATTGACCTCAGCCAGATAAAGCCTACAGTCGCTTTCCCGCATCTGCCTGAGAACGCAAGAACATTTGACGATATCCCGGAGGTCAAGATAGATCAGGTTGTTATCGGCTCATGTACGAACGGCAGGATAGAGGATCTGAGATGTGCCGCTGAGATACTTGACGGCAAAAAGGTGGCAAAGAACGTTAGATGTATCGTTATCCCTGCCACACAGAAGGTATATATGCAGGCCATGAAAGAGGGTCTGCTGGAGATATTCATAAATGCAGGCTGTGCGGTTTCTACACCTACCTGCGGTCCATGTCTTGGCGGACATATGGGTATTCTTGCAAAGGGCGAAAGAGCCGTTGCAACAACAAACAGAAATTTCGTGGGACGTATGGGTCACCCAGAATCAGAGGTTTATCTGGCTTCACCTTACGTTGCTGCCGCTTCAGCTGTGACAGGCAAGATCTCACAGCCGTCGGAAGTTATGTGATATTCGGGGAGAAAATCAGCTGACAGATCTTGCGTTGGGGGAATAATTGATATGCGGCATGACCGCATATACGACTTGGGAGCGAGAACAGATGAAAAATTATCTTAGGGAAATATTCTCCGATATACTTCTTAGTATTGTTACAAAGAAGTACGGAACTTCACTAAATGACTATCAGCGTGAGGAGAAGGCTGACGAGATCATTCAGGAACTCCATGACAAAAATACATTTACCGTGGAAATGACGCAGGCTCTTATTGACAAGAAGGGCTTCAATACCTTTTATACCTCCAATATCGGGGGTACACCTGTGTATGCTCTCGTTAAAGAGGGAATGTTCCACAAGGTAAAGATCTGCTATTTTATTACAAGAAACAAGGATACTATAGACGGCCCGTATCTTGAAAAGATATATGAGGAACTTAGAAAACAGGCGATAGGAGAAAATATATTCCATTCGTCAGAGTTCAAGCAGGGCTGATAAAGTTTGACGAAAGGGGTTTTCATAATGAAAGCTTGCGGAAAAGTACATAAATACGGGGATAACGTAGACACAGACGTTATTATCCCTGCAAGATACCTCAACACACCTGATATGCAGGAGCTTGCACAGCACTGCATGGAGGATATTGACGTTGACTTTGCAAAGAACGTTCAGAAGGGCGATATAATGGTAGCAAAGAGCAACTTCGGCTGCGGTTCATCAAGAGAGCATGCGCCTGCTGCTATCAAGGCGAGCGGTATATCCTGCGTTATAGCAAAGACATTCGCAAGAATATTCTACAGAAACGCTATAAATATCGGACTTCCTATCATCGAGTGCGAGGAAGCTGCTGAGAAGATAGATAACGGTGACGAGGTGGAGATAGATTTCGACAGTGGCGTTATCACAAACAAGACCAAGAATGAGACTTATCAGGGGCAGTCATTCCCTGAGTTTCTTATCAATATCATCAACAGCAATGGTCTTCTTAACTCACTTAAATAAGATATTTTGAAGCTTTAAGGGGGATCTCTCAAAAGGGGTCGCCCTTGAACTGTTTCTATGAAGGGGTGAAGCTATGAAAGCTAAAAAGCTATTTGCGGCACTTGCAGCAGGGGTAATGCTGGTGTGCAGCGCAGGCTGCTCGAAAAAAGAGGAGAGCAGTAATAAATTTGAATACAGCAGCAAGGATTTTCTGCCTTTTATGGTAATGGTGGACGGCAGCAAGATAGACCTGACCCTAAGCTCTGCAGAGATAAACAGAAAGCTTGGCGGCAGTTTTGCAAGGGGAACTGCTTCAAACAGCAGTATAGTGCTTGTGGAAAAGGACGAAAAGACCGATAAAAAAGGCGTTACAACAAAGACCTTTGCCTGCAATAAGCCTGAGATAAATGGTGCTGGATTCTCCACTTTCAACGGACTTTGGGCGAATATAGACGAAGCAAGCATAGACAGCACTGTTTCACCCAACAGCATAAAGGTCAAAGGCTCTGACGGTTTGTCTTACTACTGGTCATATTATATGGACGGCGAGGAGATAGACTATAGTCAGGTGGACTTTGACGGCACTGATACGGCGGACAGTTATATGCAGTATCAGCTCAAAGGCATGGCTGCTGACGATTATTGCAAAAAGAAGCTTATTGACGGCGAGTGTTCGGTCTATACAGGCATTTTGTTCATGACAGCCGAAAAGCAGAGCTATTCCTGCGAGATAAGCGTTTCGACTTTAAATTCTGAGGAGGAAAAATAACATGGAAAAGAAAATAACAGTTATAAAGGGCGACGGGATAGGCCCTGAAATAGTAACAGAAGCACAGAAGGTCCTCGACAAGGTTGCTGAAAAGTTTGGTCATAAGTTTGTTTATACTGATATCCTTATGGGCGGCTGTTCTATAGATAAATATGGCGTTCCGCTTACAGACGAGGCTGTCGAGATAGCAAAGAACTCAGACGCAGTTCTGCTTGGCTCTATCGGCGGAAATACTTCCACTTCACCATGGTATAAGCTTGCTCCGAACCTCAGACCTGAAGCCGGACTCCTGAAAATAAGAAAAGAGCTTGGTCTGTTCGCTAATCTGCGTCCTGCAAATCTTTATCCTGAGCTTAGAGAAGCTTGCCCCCTTAAGGACGATATAATCGGCGACGGCTTTGACATGATGATAATGAGAGAGCTTACAGGCGGTCTGTATTTTGGTGCGAGAAAGACAGAGAACGTTGACGGCGTTGAAACTGCCGTTGATACTCTTACATATAACGAGAACGAGATAAGAAGAATTGCTATCCGTGGCTTTGACATCGCCATGAAGAGAAGAAAGAAAGTTACAAGCGTTGATAAGGCTAACGTTCTTGATTCTTCAAGACTTTGGAGAAAGGTAGTAAACGAGGTAGCTAAGGATTATCCTGAGGTCGAGCTTGAGCATATGCTCGTTGACAACTGCGCAATGCAGCTTGTAAGAGATCCTAAGCAGTTTGACGTTATCCTTACAGAGAATATGTTCGGTGATATCCTTTCAGACGAAGCCGCTATGATATCAGGCTCACTTGGTATGCTGGCTTCCGCTTCACTTAATGACACAAAGTTCGGTATGTATGAGCCTAGCCACGGCTCTGCACCTGATATCGCAGGACAGGATAAGGCTAACCCTATCGCAACTATACTTTCAGCTTCAATGCTCCTGAGATTTTCTTTCGATATGGATAAGGAAGCAGACGCTATCGACAATGCTGTCAAGAAAGTCCTTGAAGCAGGCTACAGAACAGGGGATATCATGTCAGAGGGCATGAAGCTCGTTGGCTGTAAGGAAATGGGCAGTCTTGTTGCAGATATGATATAACAGCACGATACCAGTTTTCAGACGGTGATAATAAATGTATTATTATATTTTCGGAATAACAGACAAAGGAAATTACCGTGAACAGAATGAGGACTGCATTTTAATAGACCACGAGGTCATCAACAGCGGCAGCTATGAATCAACTGTCGCTGCTCCTTTTATTGCAGCCGTTTGCGACGGTGTTGGTGGAGAAAATGCAGGAGAGGTCGCCTCGGAGCTTTGTTTAAGGCATCTTTCCATTCTTGAATATAATTCAGGGGTGGATATGAAAAGAACGCTTATCGATGTTCACAACAAAATAAAAAAGCAGGGCGTAAGGGCTGAAAACGCTGCAAATATGCAGACCACCCTGTGTTGCCTTGCGGTGGACGAGGAAAGCAGAGCAATGTGCATAAACGTTGGCGACAGCAGAATGTACCGCTATGTGAACGGCACTATCAGACAGATATCTGTTGACCAATCCTATGCACGATATATGTATGAGCATGGCAGGATAGAAGATGTGTCAGAGCTTGAGCCACAGTATCAGAATGCCATAATATCTTCTATCGGCAGCACTCTCAATGAACCTGATGTGGCACAAACACCGTTGGTGGCTGATTTTGGCAAAGAACCTGACGATATGATAATCATAGTGTCAGACGGCGTGTCGGATTACGTTTCTGAGGAAGAAATGGTGGTGGGGCTTGGTCTTGACCTTTCTGTTTCTGAAAAGCTAGGCGCTATAATGGAGCTTGCCCTCACAAACGGCGGAACTGACAATGTTTCCGTTGTGGGCATAAAGCCTTATCTTGACGATCATGAGCTTAAAACGCTCACAGCAAAAAAGGCTGTGGAAAAGACAGTGAGCGTGCAGGATATGCTTGAAAGTAAGAAGCCTGAAAAGGCGGAAGCTGTAGAGGAAAAGAAGCCTGATGAGCAGACAAAGCTTTTCTCTGATACGGTGGACGAGCTTATGAGCCAAATGAATGAAAGTATTGACTTTTTAAAGCAGATATAGTATAATCATATATTGATATATTTTTATGATCTTAGATGTATTTTGTAATTTGGAGGAAATAAAAAATGTTGAAAGAGTTACGTGGCTCAGACGTTATAATTGAATGTTTGCTGGAGCAGGGCGTCGATACAGTGTTCGGCTATCCGGGCGGAGCAGTTCTAAACATATATGACTCGCTGTATAAATATTCAGATAAGATACACCATGTTATCACCGCCCATGAGCAAGCTGCCTGTCATGCGGCTGACGGATATTCAAGAACAACAGGCAGAACGGGCGTTGTTATCGCAACTTCGGGTCCGGGTGCTACGAACCTTGTAACAGGTATCGCCACAGCTTATATGGATTCTATCCCTATGGTGGCTATCACAGGAAACGTAACAAGAGATCTGCTTGGTCTTGACTCTTTTCAGGAGGTAGATATCTGCGGGATAACAATGCCTATCACAAAGCATAACTATATTGTGAAAGACCCTGCGGAGCTTGCTGACATTATCAGAGAAGCTTTCTATATTGCAAACGAGGGCAGAAAGGGTCCTGTTCTTATAGATATACCAAAGGATATCACAGGCGCACTTATGGTCTATGAGAAGAAAGAGCCTAAGAAGGTAGTAAATCACAATCCTGAGGGCATAAACGAGGAGATAGCTGCTGCGGCAGAGCTTATAAAGAATGCTGAGAAGCCTTTTATCTACGCAGGCGGTGGAGTTGTTTCTGCTGACGCAACAGAAGAAATGGCTGAGTTCGTAAGAAAAGTGGACGCCCCTGTTTCATTGTCACTTATGGGTCAGTGCGCACTTGACAATACTAAGGACTGCTATATCGGTATGCTTGGTATGCACGGTACAAAGACAGCCGCTATGACGCTCAGCGAATGTGACCTTATGATAGTTCTTGGCTCGAGATTTTCCGACAGAGTTCTTTGCAACGCTAAGACATTTGCAAAGGATAAGAAGATCATACATATTGATATAGACCCTGCCGAGATAGGCAAGAATATCGACGTTTACAGCCATGTTACTGGGGACGTTAAGTATATCCTTGCAAAGCTTTGCGAGCTGCTTCCTGATATGAAGCACGAGGCTTGGATGAATACTGTTATGGATTGGAAAAAGCAGTATGCACTGAGAATGGTGCCTATCGAGAGCGAGGACGAGGTGCTTCCGCAGGACGTTATCGAGGAGCTTGACAGACTTACAGACGGCAAGGCTATCATCTCCACAGAAGTCGGTCAGCATCAGATGTGGGCTGCACAGTATTATAACTTCAAGTGTCCAAGAAGCTTTGCTTCAAGCGGCGGACTTGGTACAATGGGCTACGGCTTTGGCGCAGGAATGGGCGCAAAGGTGGGCAACCCTGACAGAACTGTAGTAAATATTGCAGGCGACGGAAGCTTCTTCATGAACTGCAACGAGCTTTCTTCACTTGCAAAGCATAAGATACCGCTTATTGAGCTTGTTTTCGAGAATGACGTTCTCGGAATGGTAAGACAGTGGCAAAGACTTTTCTACGGTAAGAGATTTTCTCAGACTAACATTGAAAGAGGAACAGACCTTATGAAGCTTGCCGACGCATTTGGCGTTGAAGGCATAAGGATAACAAAGAAATCCGAGATAAAGCCAATGCTTGAAAAGGCACTCAAATGCGGTAAGCCTTGCCTTGTGGACGTTATCATCAACAAGGATATAAACGTTCTTCCAATGGTACCTGCCGGCGCAGACGTTTCACAGCCGATAATGAATATCGAACTTGATTAAGAAATCGAAATATAGGGGGTAATAAAATGGTAAAATATCCAAATGCCGCAAGCGGTATCAAAAAGGTGTTTCTGGCAAAGATCATAGGTGTGATAGGAGTTCCGCTTGCTTTTATACCTGGGATAGGCGCACTTCTTTTGATGACTTGTACCGTAGCCGCAACTATTTTCAACGTATGGGGAATACTTGAAGCTTCAAAAGACCATAATGGTTATCAGACAGCTCTTGTTTTCACAGTGGCTGATCTTATCTTTTCAATAGTTGACACATTTATTGACAATAATGCGATATCAAGTGTTCTGAGTTTTGCTGGCAATGTAATGAACATAGCGGTGCTTTACTATATCTGCAAATCAACAGGCGACCTGCTCAGGGACGTGAAGAACTACGGGCTTGCAAATAAGGGCGACCATGTGTGGAATGTAAACAAGACCTGCCTTATTGTCATGGCAGTGTGCCTTGTTGTGGCGTTTATCCCGATACTGAACATTCTCGCCGCATTTACAACATTGGTGGTGCTTGTTGTAACTATCTATGCGTCTGTGGTATATCTGATCTATCTCTATCAGAGCGGACAGTATCTCAGCCTTAACACAAATTTCTAAGCGATTTGAGAGCTGTACGGCAAAGGCTGTACAGCTCGTTTTTGTAAGGAGAAACTAATGAAATTTACAAAAAAATTCAAAGAAAATGCAGCCCTTGTGGTTCTTGGCGTAGTGCTTTTTTGGGGATTGACCAACTATGATAAGTTTTTTAGACTTCTGGGCGTAATGATCGGGGTCTTGAAGCCTGTTATATTTGGCTGTATAATCGCATTTATCCTGAATGTGCCAATGTCAGGCATTGAAAAGAGGCTTTTTAAGAAGCCTAAAAAAGAGAAATATGCCAAAACTGTGGAAACGCTGAAAAGACCATGCTCGATAGTGCTGACCTTTCTGCTTTGCCTAGGCGTTGTGGCACTTGTGTGCTGGCTTATTATCCCTGCACTCATAAAGACTTTCTCTCAGCTTTCAGACGATATCCCTGTGCTTATTTCAAATATTTCCAACAAGCTCAACAATTCCCCTGAGATAGCAGGGTGGCTTGACAGAATGAATATAAGCACTGCTGATATTATCGATAAGGTTACAAGCTGGCTGAAAGACGGCGTTGTGATCTTGAACACACTCAGTTCAACAGTAAGCTTTGTGACAGATCTTTTCTCAGGTCTTGTGAACTTCTTCTTGGGAATCTGCTTTGCGGTCTATATGCTTGCCGCAAAAGAGCGGCTCAAAGACCTGTGCAAGCGCATAAGCTGTGCTTTTCTCAGCAATCGTATCACCGATCGTATAAGCCGTATATGCCGTCGCTCTATCGACACTTTTGCGAACTTTCTTGTGGGTCAGACCACGGAAGCCATTATCCTCGGCTCCCTTTGCGGTATTGGTATGGCTATCTTCCGCTTCCCAAATGCGGTGCTTATTGCCATACTCGTTGCCTGCACTGCACTTATCCCTATTGTGGGAGCTTTTCTCGGTTATGTGGTGGGCTTCCTGCTTATATGCGTGACGGATTTCAAGCAGGCTGTGCTGTTTTTGTTGTTCATGTTCATTATTCAGGCTATTGAGGGCAATCTTATCTATCCAAAGGTGGTAGGAAACTCGGTTGGTCTGCCGTCACTATGGACACTTTTTGCTATTACCATAGGCGGAAACCTCTTTGGCATATTCGGAATGTTCATCGCTGTTCCTGTGTTCTCTGTTATATACTGCACTCTTGGAGAGGTAGTCAACTACAGAAATGAAAAGAGAGCTGTCAAGGTGGAGGATATGTCATAATAAAATAGTCCGTCAAAAAAAGGCTTCACATTTCGTGCAAACTTGAGCTTATTGACAACGTACTAAATAAGCGGGACGTCGAGGGCGCCGTCCCCTACAATTTATGTAAATACGCTGTTCATATGTAGGGGCGACCTCAGGTCGCCCATTTATTATAGTTTTTCGACACACAAAAAAGGCTGCACAATTTCGTGCAGCCTTTCGCTATTTATGCTATTTTGTTATTTTACATAGCTTACATGAAGCAGTTCATGTTCTCTGCCCTTGAGGATACCCTCGTAAAGCTTATCCATAAGTGGATTTTCTTCTGAACGCTTCAAAGTGCAAAGCTTGTCAGCATTGTAAAGATTAACACTGCGCTCTTTCTTCTCGTCGATAGTAGCCTTTGGCTGACCAGCGCCGCCTATACAGCCGTTTGGACAAGCCATAACTTCGATAAGGTCGAAATGCTCGCCAGCTTTCATTCTGTTCATTATGACCTCAACATTGCGAAGTCCGTTTACAACGCAGACCTTGATAGCTTTGTCGCCAAGAGGTACTTCAAGCTCCTTTATGCCCTCGAAGCCTCTTACGCCCTCGAATGCAAGATTTCTCAGGGAAGCGAGTGACTTGTCTGTGGAAACACGTCTGATAACTGCTTCTGTTACACCGCCTGTTACACCAAAGATAACGCCTGCGCCTGTCATAGTGCCGAATGGCATATCAACAGCTTCCGGCTCTATCTCGTTGAACACGATACCGGCTTCTTTTATCATCATGATAAGCTCCTGAGTTGTGATGACAAAATCAACCAACGGTTTGCCGTTCTCGTCCTTGAACTCATCTCTTGCGGCTTCGCCCTTTTTGGCAGTGCAAGGCATAACAGCAACAGAAAGTATCTTCTTGCCCTCGCCCTTGAACTTCTCGTTTATTACGGAAGCAAACATCTGCATTGGTGAGCGACAAGTGGAAATGTTAGGCAGTATCTCAGGATACTCATTCTCAGCATACTTTATCCATGCAGGACAGCATGATGTGAACAGCGGGAGCTTTCCGCCGTTTGCAAGCCTGTCTGCAAACTCCTTTGACTCTTCCATAACAGTGAGGTCTGCGGCTGTAGATGTGTCAAAAATGTAGTTGAAGCCTATTCTTCTAAGTGCTGCAACTATCTTGCCCATAACGTTCTCACCGTTGTAGCCGAACTCTTTTGCCACTGCAACTCTTACAGCCGGAGCTACCTGAGCCACTGCAATAGTGTCCTCCTGATTAAGCTCTTTCCAAAGCCTGTGGCTGTCGTTCTTTATGATTATAGCGCCTGTTGGACAGACTGCCGCACACTGACCGCAGCCAACGCAGTTTGAATCGCCTATAGGCTTGTCAAATGAGCAGGCAACCTTCATTTTTGAACCTCTGAATGCAAAATCTATTGCACCAACATTCTGTACCTCGTTGCACACTCTTACGCAGTCACCGCAGAGGATACACTTGTTGGCGTCCCTAGTGATAGATACAGAAGAATCATCGATACAAGGCTTGGACTTTGGATTGTCAAAACGTACTCTGTGGATATCAAATCTTGCGGCAAGCTCCTGCAATTTGCACTTGCCGTTTTTATCGCAGGTCGTACATTCGCCGCAGTGATTTGAAAGAAGAAGTTCCAATATCATCTTGCGGTATTTTCTCAGCCTTGGTGTGTTTGTGTATATCTCCATACCGTTTCTCGGAGGAGTTGAGCAAGCGGCTTCCATGCCACCCCACTTGTTTTCCACCATGCACATTCTGCAAGCACCGTATACTGAAAGCTCAGAATAGTAACAGAATGTAGGAAGCTCGATGCCTGCCTTTCTGATAAGCTCAAGCAGATTTTTTTCACCGTTTATAGCAACGGGGATATTGTCGATTATCATAAACTCTTTATTCATAGCTAAAATTAAACCTCCTTGACAGCTTTGAAATGGCAGTTGGAAATACAAGCTCCGCACTTTATGCACTTAGAGGTGTCGATCTTGAACGGCTTTTTGATCTCACCGCTGATCGCACCCACAGGACAGACTCTTGAACACTTTGAACAGCCCTTGCATATCTCAGGGTCGATCTGATATGTCACAAGCTTCTTGCAGTTGCCTGATGGACACTTCTTATCTCTTATGTGAGCTTCATATTCCTCACGGAAGTTCTTTATTGTAGATACAACAGGGAATGCAGCCGTCTTTCCAAGACCGCAGAGAGCAGTTGAGGAGATAGTGTCGGCAAGCTCAAGAAGCAGTTCGATATCCCCCTCCTGACCGTTACCATTTACGATACGTTCAAGTATCTCAAGCATTCTCTTTGTACCCTCACGGCACGGAACACACTTTCCACAGGACTCGTTCTGGGTGAAATTCATGAAAAATCTAGCAACTTCTACCATACAGGACTTATCGTCCATAACAACAAGTCCGCCTGAGCCGATCATAGCGCCGACTTTTTTCAGCGAGTCAAAGTCAAGCTGGATATCGAGGTTAGGCGTAACAAGACAGCCGCCTGACGGACCGCCTATCTGAACAGCCTTGAACTTTCCGTCACCTCTCATGCCGCCGCCGATATCGAATATTACCTTTCTGAGAGAAGTTCCCATTGGCACTTCAATAAGACCGGTGTTCGAGATGTTGCCAGTAAGAGCGAAAGCCTTTGTTCCAGGGGAGTTCTCAGGGCCTATGCTCCTGAACCATTTTGCACCGTTGTTGATGATAACAGGCACGTTAGCCAGCGTTTCAACGTTGTTGAGAACTGTAGGCTCGTTGAAAAGACCATGTTCAACAGTTCTTGGCGGCTTAACTCTAGGCATACCACGCTTGCCCTCGATAGAAGCCGTCAGGGCAGAACCTTCACCGCAAACAAATGCGCCTGCACCACGGTTTATATGTATTCTGAATGAGTAATCTGTGCCGAGTATATTGTCACCAAGCAGACCAAACTGCTCAGCCTGGGCGATCGCACCTTTAAGACGTGATACTGCCAGCGGATATTCCGCACGAACGTAGATATATCCCTCTTTTGCGCCTGTTGCGATACCGGCTATCATCATGCCTTCAAGAAGCCTGTGTGGGTCGCCCTCCATGATAGAACGATCCATAAATGCGCCAGGGTCGCCCTCGTCACCATTGCAGACTATGTATTTTGTAGGGCTTTTCTGCTTTGCAACGCTTGTCCACTTTCTGCCAAGAGGGAATCCTCCGCCTCCACGTCCACGAAGATTAGATTCTGTCATTTCGTTGAGGATATCCTCAGGTGACATATCGAGAAGTGCCTTTTCAAAGGCTCTGTAGCCGCCTATAGCAAGATATTCCTTTATGGAAGTAGCGTCAATGTGACCGCAGTGTTCAAGTACGATACGCTGCTGCATCTTATAGAATGGTATTTCTGACTGCTGGCGATATATTTCACCGTTTTTCTTGTAGCACAGTCTTTCAACGCACTCGCCATTGCAGATAGTCTTGTCAACTATCTCGTCAACATCGTCAAGTTTCACCTTAGTGTAAAGCCAGCCCTCCGGCTCTATTCTAACAAGTGGACCCATTTCGCAGAAGCCGTGACAGCCGCTTCTTTTTACGCCGATAGCGCCATCGTGGATATCATCATCATGTGGCTCGTCAGCAAGTGCTACCACGCACTCCAATCCCTTTGCGGAGATAGTTTCGATAAGCTTCTGGTATATGTTCAGCGAACCGCCTGCAACACAGCCTGTACCTGCGCAAACAAGCACTTTTCTAGCCTGCTTGTCAACAAGCTTACCATACTGTTCACGGGCGTTGTCAAGATCGTATTTCGTTTTCAGCAGCATATTATTCAGCCTCCTTTTCTCTCAGTTCCTTAAGCAGAGCCGCAGCCTTGTCAGGATTCATCTCAGGGTGAACAACATCGTTCACAGTGAGAACAGGGGCAAGTCCACAAGCACCAAGACATGAAACAGTTTCCACTGTGAACATCAGATCGTCAGTGGTGGTTTTCTTTTCGCTAAGACCAAGCTCTCCTCTGAGATATTCGAGAATAGGTATAGATTTTCTTACATGACAGGCAGTGCCGTCACAACATTTGATAACGTATTTGCCCTTTGGCTCGAGAGAAAAATTCTCATAAAAGGTCGCAACGCTGTATATTCTTGCTTCGCCTGTGCCAAGCTTTTTTGCAAGATATGGGAATATTTCCTTTGGAAGATAGTGATATATCTCCTGAATATCCTGCAATATGGCTATGACCGCTGTTTTTTCATGATTTTCAAGAATTTTGTCGATCGGTGAATAATCAAATTCTTTTGTCATAAAATTTCCTCCATATAATTAAAGTTAAATTTGATTACAAAGTCAATAATCAAGACATACTGTCAACTATAATTATATACTATATGACACAAAATGAATAATGTTTTTATTTACATGGGATATATATAATTAGAATAAGTATTGACTAACTTGTAGAAATACACATAAACGAAAACGTTTATATAGTTATAATGCATAAAAAATCGAGCCATTTCTCAATGACTCGACCTGCTGATATTATTTGATAAACTGAATTAATTATAAAAAATCATAGCCGTTTGTTTCGTTAGATCTACCTAACATTTCGTATATTATGTTAAGCCTTGCGAATACTTATCTCTCCTGAGGAAATATATTCTTCTCTGCCGTCCTCATATCTGACGTGCAGGCGGCAGTCCTCATCAGCCCCAAGCATTGTGGCAGGAGTTTTTTCGCTTCCTCTTATGACGTTTATCTTTTCGCCTACCCAAAGCAAGCGTTTTCTGTATTCTGGGTAAAAGCTGTTTTCTTCAAAGCTGTCATAAAGACGCATGAAATTGTTTATTATCTCTGCGGCTATCCTGTTTCGCATATCGCTTTTTCTTTCGTGGAATATCGGTCCTGCGATATCTCTTATTGCCTCAGGAAAACCGCCTTCCGGCTCATAGGTGTTTACACCGATACCAAGCACAGCGTAGTCAAGTCCGCCGCTTTCCATGCTGAAAGAAGCCTCCGTGAGTATTCCGCATATCTTCCTGCCGTTTATGTAAATGTCGTTAACCCATTTTATGTCAGGCTTTTGATCGCTGACCTTTTCCACTGCAAGGGCAACAGACACCGCAGCGGCGGTGGTTATCTTAACAGCGTCAGCTGCAGCCATGTCAGGGCGGAGAAGAATGCTCATGTAAAGACCCGAATCAGAGGGCGAGAAGAAAGAACGTCCAAGCCTTCCGCGCCCCTGTGTCTGCATACCTGCAATGACTATCCTGCCCTCGGGCACACCCTGATTTGCATAGTCTTTGAGTACCAGATTAGTGGAGCTTACTTCCTTGTATACCTCTATTTCAAGCCCCTGACGGTCAGGGTCAAGATATTTTTTTATGCCTGCAAGGGAAAGTATATCGGTGTTTTCATCAAGGGAATAGCCCTTGTTCGTCACCGCAGAGATAGGGTAACCGTTTTCCTGCAAAGCTTTCACAGCTTTCCAAACAGCCCCACGGGTACAGCCCAGCGTGTCAGCAAGCTGTTCGCCTGAAAGATATTTGCCCTTGTTATCGTCGAGAAGTTCCAGCACTTTGTCTTTTATTGCCATAAAAATGCCTCCTTAATGAGATAATTATAGCACAAAAGGTCAAAGTGTTCAACCCTTACCCTAAAAATCCCTAGCTTACTCCACATTAAGAAACCATTAAGAAAAAATTGTGCAAAATGACGGATAATAATATTTGCATTTTGCACAGCTATGTTGTATAATATAATAGTATATGTATGAATTGAAACAGAAAAGGACGATGACAATGTTTTATAACCTTTTGGCTAAGACGAATAATACTACATTGGTGCTGCTTGTGCCAATGCTGTGCAGTTTTCTTATTGCTTTTTTCAGCCTGAAATTCTTCAAACGCATTTTGCCTAAAGATCAGGGCAGAGCGTTTGCTGTGAACGGCGCACTTTCTGAGGGCAAGCCTCGTGGCGCAGGAATTATCTTCGTGACTTCCTTTACCCTTTGCACTGCGCTTTTTTATCCTCTCGATATCGAGAACATAATCTATCTCGTGCTTGTGTATGCCGCCATGCTCAGCGGATATTTTGACGATGCTGCTGAAACTCCTTGGGGCAACCTGAAAAAGGGTCTTATCGACCTTGTTATATCTCTTGGCATTGCGTTTACATACTATTTTTATAACGGCTCGCAGGTGAAACTTTATATCACGGATTCCACTTTCACTATCCCTGCACCGCTGTTCATCATCCTTGCAGGCGTCCTCGTTTGGACGGCTATAAACGTTACAAACTGTACAGACGGCGTTGACGGGCTATGCAGTTCATTGGTCATGACAGTTCTTCTGCCACTTGCATTTATGGTGACAAAGAGTGGTGCGGCTGATATGCTCCTTCCTATGATAATGTTCGTGACGCTTGCGGCTTATCTGTGGTTCAACTGCTCGCCTAGCCAGATGCTCATGGGTGACGCAGGCTCGAGAGCGCTGGGCGTTTTCCTTGCAGTGATGTTTTTGAAAACTGCCGCACCGTTCGCATTTATCCCTATGGCTATAGTTATCATACTTGACGGCGGACTTGGACTTCTCAAGCTTTCTTTCAGACGTTTCCTGAAAATAAAGAATTTTATGGAGGGCATAAGAACTCCTCTTCACGACCATGCAAGAAAGAACAAGGGCTGGTCTGATACTCAGGTAGTAATAAGATTTACAATTTTGCAGATAATAGTAAATCTGTGCTTTATGGCATTCGTGCTGTAAAAAATATGTGTGGGACAAAAATGGTCTGACCTTTTAATGGACAGGCTGAAAATTCGGAGATGATGAAAATAAAAAAGAACCTGAAATATGTTCTTAATATATTCTTTATTGTGGTCATAGGCTGGCTGACAGTCAGACTGCTTTTCAGAGGAGAAGAATTTTCCGACATAGTGGCGGATCTTCACCTTGCAAAGAAAAGCTGGCTTGCAGTGGGTGCTGTGTGCGTGTTCTGCTATGTGGCAGGGGAGTCGGTCATAATAAAGTATATGCTGAGACTTTTTGAAGTAAAAACTCCTTTCAGGCGTTGTTTGAAATATTCGTTTATAGGCTTTTTCTTTAGCTGTATAACGCCGTCTGCTTCCGGCGGACAGCCTGCGCAGATGTATTACATGAAGAAAGACGGCATAAAGATAGGCTTTTCCACCTTGATAATGCTTATCATCACCATAGCTTTCAAGGCTGTGCAGGTGCTTCTTGCAGTGGCGTTCCTGCTTTTCAACTTTGGCTTTATAAAGCTTCATGTGGGACGGCTTTGGTGGCTTCTGCTTATCGGCTTTATACTGAATATCGCCTATATCGCAGGGCTTGTGTTTATTTTCTATAAGCCTTTGTGGGCGAGAAAAATGGGCATAAAGCTTATAAATCTTCTGACACGCATAAGGATACTCAAAGAAAAGAACAACGAAAAATACATAAACAAAATAAAGCGTATCTGCGACAATTACATGATCGGTTCGGAATATATAAAGAGCAATGTACACACTGTGATAAATATTTTTCTTATCACACTGGTGCAGAGAATGTTCCTGCTGGCTGTCACATGGATAGTGTATAAGTCCTACGGCCTTAGCGGAACAGGTTTTTGGAATATTATCGCACTTCAGACTATGATAGGCGTTGCAGTTGAAATGCTGCCATTGCCTGGTGCGGCAGGCGTAACAGAGGGTTGCTTCACATATATGTTCATGAGCATTTTCACCGCAGAGCTTGTAAAGCCTGCAATGCTGCTGAGCCGTGGACTCAGCTTCTATTTACTGCTGATAATGAGCGCATTGGTAACGTTCGTGGCTCACTTTATCGTTATGAGAAATGATAAGAAGAATGGTCTTGAGGGGTCGCAGGAAGTTAAAAAAGAAGTCGAAAAAGAATGAGAGGAAAAGAAAAAATGATTGGTTTTTATAATTATTCGGTAATACTCACATACATAGGACTTGTTTCGTCAGTGTTCGGCATTACACAGGTCTTTGAAAATCATATGTCCATAGCCTTTCTCTGCCTGCTTCTTTCGGGTATCTGCGACCTTTTTGACGGCAAGATAGCAAGAAGCATGAAAAACAGAACAGAGCATGAAAAGGTGTTCGGCATACAGATCGACTCGCTGTGCGACCTTGTTTGCTTCGGTGTTTTCCCTGCTGTCATAGGCTATCACTACAATTCAGTTTATCCGCTTCGTCTTATCGCAAGCATTATGATAGTTCTGGGCGCTGTTATCAGACTTGGCTACTTCAACGTTATGGAGGAAGAGCGTCAGAGAAACACAACAGAGAACAGAAAAGAATATAAGGGTCTGCCTGTTACAACAGTTGCTATGATACTTCCTCTGCTGTTCATGGGTCAGCACAATATACCGAGAAATATTTTTCCATTTGTTTTCCATAGCTTTATGATACTTATTTCAATACTCTTTGTATTGAAAATAAATGTCAAGAAGCTTTCCATGAAGGGCGTGCTGATACTCTTTACTATAGGTGCGATAATCCTTCTCGGCTATCTTAAAATGCAGCATATAATCTAAGATAAAAGTTACCTGAATGGGAAATGTTTTTGCCAGACAGGTGTGTGAAAAAACAGGACGTCGTGGGTGTCGTCCCCTACAATAATGTAAATAAAAGGAGAGAAACAGATGAAATATCGTGACAGACAGGGCAGAGAATACGAACAGACCACATCTCAGGATAGCTTTCTTGCGGCTGCCTACAGCTCGGCAATGGGCAGGGCGCTTATGAAATTCCTCGGCTGTCCGATATTTTCAAAGTGCGCAAGAGTGATACTTGACAGCAAGTTCTCAGTGCCTTTTATTTTCGGCTTTGCAGAAAAAAACGGAATAGATATGTTTGACTATGAGGAAAGAATGTATCGCTCTTTCAATGACTTTTTCACAAGAAAAATAAAGCCCGGCAGACGTTTTATCACTAAGGACAAGAATCTGCTGGTGTCACCTTCAGACGGCAAGGTGACTGCTTATAAGATAACACAGTCTGATACCTTTATTATAAAGAACGCAGTGTATAATACCGCCTCGCTTCTCAGGGACAGCAAGCTTGCAAAGCGTTATGAGGGTGGCTATGCAGTTATCATCAGACTTTCAGTGGACGATTATCACCGCTATTGCTATTGTGCAGACGGTGTAAAGAGCCACAACAGAAAGATAAATGGTATCCTTCACACTGTGAACCCTGTGGTGAACAATTATCTGCCTGTTTTCAAGGAAAACTCCAGAGAATATTGCATGATAAGAACGGAGCAGTTCGGAGATATTATTCAAATGGAAGTCGGTGCTCTTATGGTGGGCAGGATAACTAATCTGCACACTGAGGGGGGCGTAAAGGTCACAAAGGGCGAAGAAAAGGGATATTTCGAGTTCGGCGGTTCAACTATCCTGCTGCTTCTTGAAAAGGACAAGGTAAAGCTTTGCGATGACCTGCTTAAAAATACGAGGGAGGGCTTTGAAACTAAGCTTCTTCAAGGCTCGGTGCTTGGCGAAAGTCTGAAGTAAAAATATCTAAGACGTAAAAAAATATAGGCAAGGGGCATGGTTGATGTACAGATTGAATTATGAACAGTTCGACAGAGATAATCAATATATAGGAAACGATCTGGGTGCGGTCATGAAAGAGGGCAAAACTGTGTTCAAAACATGGTCGCCGCTTGCAACGGGAGTTTATCTTAATCTGTATCTTGACGGTGAGGGCAAAAGCCGTCTTGAAAGCCTGCCTATGGAAAGGCTTGACCACGGTGTTTGGTATGTGGAGATACTCCGTGACCTAGACGGTGTTTTTTATACCTATACATTTGAGTTTGACCACAAAACAAGGCATGAAACTATAGATATCTATGCAAAAGCCTGCGGAGTCAACGGAAACGTTGGTGCGGTGGTAAATTTCAAGACCACCAACCCTGAGGGCTGGGACAAGGTCAAGAAGCCTAAGTGCAGAAATGCCTGCGATGCAGTGGTGTATGAGTGCCACGTCAGAGATTTTTCTGCGGACAGTTCATCAGGCGTTGCTCCTGAGCATAGAGGAAAGTATGTGGCTTTTGCCGATAAGGGTACGAAATATCAGGGTGTGAACACCTGTATCGAGCATCTCAAAGAGCTTGGCATAACCCATGTTCACTTGCTCCCTGTGGAAGATTATGCCACTGTGGACGAGAGCAAGCCCTGGCTCAATCAATATAACTGGGGTTATGACCCTAAGAACTTCAACTGCCTTGAGGGGTCATATTCTACAGACCCTTATGACCCTAAGTGCAGGATAAGAGAGTTCAAACAGCTTGTTATGGCACTTCACGAGAACGGCATTGGTGTTGTAATGGACGTGGTGTACAATCACACTTACTATACCGAGGAGTCAGCTTTTGAGCGTTCTTTCCCATATTATTATCATAGGATAAGAAATGACGGCTCTTTTTCAAACGGCTCGGGCTGTGGAAACGAAACGGCTTCAAACCACATGATGATGAGAAAATTCATGATAGATTCTCTCAGATTTTGGGCAACGGAATATAAGATAGACGGCTTCCGCTTTGACCTTATGGCACTTCACGATATTGAAACTGTGAACATCATAAGGGACGAGCTTAACAAGATAGACCCTCAGATACTAATGTATGGCGAGGGCTGGACGGGAGGAGAGTCACCGCTCCCTGCTGACAGGCTTGCATATAAATGGAACTCATATCAATTTGGAAGAGTTGGACTTTTCAACGATAACATCAGAGATTCTATTAAGGGCGGTACTTTCAATCCATATGACAAGGGCTTTGTCAGCGGAAACAGAAATGCGGCTTCTACCCTAAGGCGTGGTATAGCCGGCTCTGTGCCACACTATCAGATAAATGACGCAAAAGAAGCTTGCTGGGCTTTTGAACCTACTCAGGCGGTGAATTACTGTGAGGCTCATGACAACAATACTTTGTGGGACAAGCTTTGTATATCGGCAAAGAATGACAGTGAGGGCGTAAGGATAAAAATGGATAAGCTTGCGGCGGCAATAGTGATACTTTCACAGGGCATGCCGTTCATACAGCTTGGTCAGGATTTCCTTAGGTCAAAGCCGAGGATACTCAAAGAGGGCGAAGCGCCAAACGATGTGAATATCTATTCCCATGACAGCTACAATGCGCCTGACTACACTAACTCCATAAAGTGGAACAGAAAGCTTGAATATAAAGAGGTCTTTGAGTATTACAAGGCTCTTATAAGGCTGAGAAAGGGAAGTCCGCTTTTCCGAATGAACACTAAAGAGGACGTGAACGCACATCTTCATTTTATGCACAATGACGATTGGAACTGCGTAAGTTGGAAGCTTGAAAAAGACGGAGAATGCTATGTTATCGCACTTAATCCTTACTACGAGAACAGGGGCTTCGGTCTGCCTGAGGGAAGCTTTTATCTCAGGCTTGACGAAAACGGTAAGATGAACAAACAGCCCGTTTCAGGCAGTTTCGTCTGTCCACCGCTGTCGGCTGTGGTTTATAAGAGGATAAAGAATATCTAACAACCCTGTTAATAAAATGACGAATAAATATTAATAATAAATTAATGTATATATCTTGCAGATAGAGTATAATTAAATTATTGGATCGAGAAATATTAAGGCAAAAGATACAAAAAAATTAAACAATGGAGGAAATCATAGTATGAAGAAGTTTTTGGCAGGCTTCTGTGCTGCGGCAATTGCAGCAGGCTGCATGGGAATGACAGTCATGGCAGACACGGAAGCAACGGACAAGCTCACCTCTTATGAGGCAACAAGCGACAATGTTAAGCTTATCGGTCGTACTTACAGAAAGGGCGACACAACGATACTTGGCTATTCTGCAAGCGGTATCGAGTTCAAATGCACAGGCACAAAGGCTGTTTTCAATGTAAACGGCAGCGTAGGTGAGGCAAGAATTGGCGTATTTGTAAACGGCAAGCTTGTTAAGCAGGGCTACATAAAAAATAAGAAGACAAACGCAGTTGAGGTAGAGCTTCCTGAGGGCGAAAGCACTGTCAAGCTCATAAAGCTTTCAGAAGCTGCACAGAGCGTTATCGCAATTGACAGCTTTGAGGTAGACGGAAAGCCACAGCCAACAGAGGCAGCAAAGCATTCTATCGAGTTTATTGGTGACTCTATCACTTGTGGATACGGTGTTGATGATCCACTTGGAAAGTCATTTTCTATCTACAACGAGAACGCCGCAAAGACATATGCTTACAAGGCAGCACAGAATTTTGGCGCTGACTACAGCTTTGTATCAGTAAGCGGAGCAGGTGTGATCTCTGGTTATTCAGGCAACGGCAAGATAAATGACGCACTGCTTGTGCCAAATTTCTATGATAAGTTCTGCTTTACATGGAGCTGGTTCGACGGTGAGCAGACAGCTAATTATGATTGGGATTTCTCACAGTATCAGCCTGAGCTTATCGTTGTAAATCTTGGTACAAACGATAACTCATACACAAAGGGTGACGCTGATAAGTGTGCTGAGTTTGAAAATGGCTATGTAAATTTCCTCAAGGAGATAAGAGCTAAGAATCCAAATTCTGAGATACTTTGTACACTCGGTATTATGGGACAGGAGCTTTATCCTTCTATTACAGATGCAGTTGACACTTATAAGACTGAAACAGGCGACAGCAAGGTATCAGTTTTCGAGTTCAGCGTTCAGGACAGCGAAAACAATGGTTATGCAGTTGACTATCACCCATCAGCTGTTTCACAGAAGACAGCAGCTTATGAGCTTACAAATGCTATTGAAGGCATTTACGGCTGGGAGAGAGTTGAGTTGGTTGACGACGGCGTTGACGAAATGACAAAGGACGACGACGTTGAGTTCAATAACGTTGTTGAGGAGTCGTCAAGTGAGGAGAGCAGCGAGAGCAAAGCAGAGGAGTCATCTTCCGAGGCTTCTTCTGAAGCAACAAATGACAGCAGCGCAGCGGCTTCATCATCAAAGACAACGACAAATCCTAACAGCATCACAAACCCTAATACAGATGCGGCAATGGGCATAAGTATAGGTCTAGCAGCACTTGCAGGTGCAGCTATGGTGGTTTCTAAGAGGAAGTAATAAAGTAGATATTTACACCGCACAGAGGTAAGACTTTGTGCGGTGTTTTTTTTATTGTCGGTCGTAACATTTCAGGGTGGCTTTGCCGACAAAATGTACGCTTTAACGCAAAAAACTCCCCCATGCAGAAAAACCTCTGCATGGGGGATATTTTCATAAACGATAAAAATTATTTCTTAGTAGTCACACTCTTTGAAGCCGACCAAGCACCATAATACTTAGTACCCTTTACAGTTGTGTACGAACGAACACGAACGTAATATTTCTTTTTGCCTGAAAGCTTTGAAACAGTGGTCTTGTCAGTCTTGTTGTTTGTTATGGTAACTTTCTTTGCACTTGTGAACTTTGAGTTGGTGGCATACTGAATCTCGTATCCAGTAGCAGAGCCTTTCTGCGCCCAGTCCACAAAGAATGCCTTGCTCTTTGCCGTGAGCTTCTGTATCTCCTGCTTGGCAGGATTTATCTTGAACGTCTTTGTGATAGTGCCTGTGTATGAGCATTTTCCTGTGATTTTTACAGTGGCAGTGCCTATGTTCTTGTTGTTAGAGTATGAAACTGTGTAGTCAGTGCCTTTTTTCAATGTTTTGCCATTGTATTTAACAGTAATGCTCTGAGTGATGTTCTTGCCAGTGAAAGCCTTTGTGGAAATGCTCGAAACTGTGGCTTTCTTGAAGTTATTTTTGATACTGTAGGTCTTAGAAACTGAGCCAGTGTAATTGCCCTTGCCTGTGATAGTGACCTTTGCTGTTCCTACCTTGGTGTTGTTGCTGTACGAAACAGTGTAATCAGTATCCTTTTTCAAAGTCTTTCCATTGACCTTTACATTAACGGACGGAGTTTTTGCCTTGCCATCATATGCGTAGGTCGAAGTGGAAAGTGTCACGCTTGCCTTTGAAATGCTAATTCTTGAAAGTGCAGGGATCTCAGCCGTTTCAAGAACTTTCTTGCAGACTGTACATTCCTTGTGCTTTGAACCCTTGACGTTTATCGCAGCGTTCTTGTCGATTATCCAATCACTAGATGTGTGGCCAGTCTTAGGGATAGACTCAGTTATCTTGTCATTGCAGTTAGCACAAGTTTTGGTCTTTACGCCATCTTCTGTGCAGGTCGCAGACTTCGTAACAACGAAATCACCATAGTTGTGGCCTGTTGCTGGGATAGTTTCTGTGTAGGAGTCGCCACATTCGCAGGTGTATGTTCTCACGCCGTTTTCAGTGCAGGTGGCAGGCTTTGTGACTTTGCTTGTGTATGAGTGCGTGTGTTCAGATATTATTTCGTAAGGAATGTTGAAAGTTTTTGCGTACTCTTCACCTGCGGTGCCTGCATATACACCAAGCTTGAAATTGTCAATGTATCTGTGACAATAATTTTCTTCCATACCGTCAGGATAGTATAACTCAAAGCCAAAAGCTCTTTCTCCAATAGTTTTGACCGACTTAGGGATAACTACATATTTGAGGTTTGGTTGTGTGATAAATGCACAAGAACCAATGGTTTCAATCCCCTCACGAAGTGTAAGTTTTTCTAATGAGGTACATTTACGAACATCATTATATGATATTTTTTTTATTCCGCCACCAATTGTAAGGTCTTTTAATTTATAAGTTGAGTTTAATGTATTGGATGATATATTTTTGACACTATCAGGAATTACCAGCGATTTAAAACTACATCCAAGGAAAGCCTGACCACTAATTGAAATTACACTATCAGGAATTTTTATTGATCTTAATAGGCAATCATAAAATGCAAAATCATTTATAGATGTAACTTTATCTGGAATGGTTATTTCTTTTAATTTAGAACAACAAGAGAAAAGACCAGCAGATATAGTTGTTAAATTTGATGGTAATGTAATACTTGTTAGATTCCTGCAACCACCAAAGACACCCAAGGTAGGACCGCCACCGCCAAATTCGCCAATGCCGACCCATTTTTCGTCACTGTTGCCTAAGTTTACAACACTATTTGGAATTGAAACGCTTTCAAGACTAGTGCAACGTCGAAAAGCACCTTTACCTATATTTTCAACGCCATCTGGAATTATAACGTTTTTAATGCTCGTGCAACTCGCAAAAGCACCACCACCTATATTTTTTACGCTGTTTGGAATTGTAATATTTACAAGATTAGTGCTGTTGTCAAATGCACGATCTTCAATATCAACTACACTATCTAGAATTGTATAATCTGTTTTTGGATTAGCACAAGGATACTGTATTAAAGTGGTTTTATCTTTGTTGTATAAAACGCCATCTACTGATGAATATTTTGGGTTATTTTCATCGATAAGTAAATTTTGAAGATTTGTACAGCCATTAAAAGCACCAAAACCGATTATCGTTACACTGTTTGGTATTGTTATGGTAGTTATACCTGTATCGTTCCAAAAAGCACCTTCTCCAATTTCTTTTACGCTGTTTGGTATTGTTACGCTTTTGAGATTTTCACAGTCACTAAAAGCATAATCTCCGATTACTTTAACACTGTTTGGCATCGTTACGTCTGTGAGACTACTACAGTTCCAAAAAGCAGCCTTTCCGATTTTTATTACGCTGTCTGGTATTGTTATATCTGTAAGATGTGTGCATTTTCCAAAAGCGTAACTCCCAATATTTTCAACACTACTAGGTATAATTATGTTTTTTAGATTTTCACAGTAATCAAAAGCATAATCCCCAATTTCTGTGACGCTATTTGGAATTGTTACACTTGTAAGGCTTTGACACCAAGAAAAAGCTCCATGACTGATCGCTGTTACTTTTTTACCATTAATTTCAGATGGAATAACAACATCTTCAGCGTTGCCCAAATATTTGCTTATCAGCACATTTCCAGCATCATAATAATAACGAAAATCGCCGTAAATGTATCCATAGTCATCACGTTCCTCTGCATAGGCAACAATACTAAAATTGCTGAGTGTTAGATCTCTTTCAGCACCTGGCATCGCAAACGTACCGAATGTCAGCGTCAACGCCAACACTGTTGCTAATAACTTCTTCATAAATAATCACTCCAATTCTTAAATTTAATGCTGTTAGGCATTGGTTTATACTGAAATTATATCACATTATTCCCACGTTTTGTTAAGCTGGCTGCTTAGTATAACGTTTTCGAAATGTAAACAATTTGTAAATTGTCATTTCAAGGCATTGTTTTTTTGAAAATTTAAAGTAAGATTTGGCATAAAAAGCTCCGCCACAGCGAATGCCGCGGCGGAGTTTTTAGGACTTTTGGGAGAAATTACTTGTTGCCTGTTGTCTTGTAAGCGTCGATCATCTTCTTGACCATCTGACCGCCTACAGAGCCGACCTCACGAGCTGTAAGATCGCCGTTGTAGCCCTGCTTGAGGTTTACGCCAACTTCGTTAGCTGCTTCCATCTTGAACTTGTTGAGTGTTTCTCTGCCTTCCTGAGTTGTGATACCTTTCATTTTCGTATCTCCTTTTCATTTGTTTTTCGGGTTTGCAATAATATTATATGTCTGCATGATTTGATTATAAGAGGTAATTTATAGAACGAAATGGGGCGGTTTTTGGAATGAAAAAATTAAAAGCTAAAATTAGTATGATTTTAAACGGAGCAAAATTCAAAAAAAATCATTTACATATAAATTATACTTCTTTTGGAAATTGTGTGATTTTGTATAGTCACTGTTTTCAATTGTCAAAATACCACTGGACACAGTGATTACATGCCCTGCACTGCTGCTGCCATATTATCCTCGGCAAATACACTTGTCGACACAAGGCAAAGAACCATACAAAGGGTGAGCATGATACTGAGTATTCGTTTTTTTATTTTCCGTTACCTCTGTTTTCGTATATGTCGGCTCAATCAAGAGCAATGATTGTAATATTATAGACAGCACCGTTCAGCTGTGTGCCGGGGGTCAACTGGATAAATTCATATTGCAGCACAATATCACTGCCGGCATTGTAGATGCGGTTGAATGCAAACGGCATCCACACTCGTGAATTATCTGCATCGTTCATATACCTTTCGATCAATGTATCATTAAGAATGCCTTGTCTGCCTTTCAATACTACCGAGTACCATCCACCCATGTCGTGAGAAATGCAGACCGAACCGCTGAATGAAATACTGTATGTATGTCCGGCTTTCAGCGTTACGGTTCTATTGGCTCGATCCCATACAAAAAGTCCTCCGGAATTGCAATCTTCAAACAACTGAAGCGGCTGATTGAATGAAGCGCCGGTGCCGCCGTTTGAGGCGTGAAAATACCCCGAACAGCTGCCGTTCTGACCGGCATCGCCCTTGTCGCCTTTATCTCCTTTGTCGCCCTTTTCTCCGGCATCACCCTTGTCACCTTTATCTCCCTTGTCACCCTTTTCTCCGTCTGTGCCGTCAATGCCTGCCGCTTTTACGCCGGTGTCGGTTTCTCCAATCCACCAGTTGCCGTTCTCGCCGATAAACGGGGTGTTTCCGTCCACACCGTCAGAGCCGTTTTGTCCGTTTGTTCCGTCCTTGCCGTCGGCTCCGTCTTTTCCGTTTATACCATCCTTGCCGTCAAGACCTTTCAAAACCGAAAGATCGTACAGGTTCAGCCATATTTCATCGCCGACATAGCGCCACTGCAGGGTGTTTTCGCTTACACGGAACTCCGGTGTCTTTCCGTTTGCTCCGTCTGCACCTTTCTGCCCGGTGGGGCCTGTGATGTCGGCTATTGCCACAAGGTCCTGCCACTCATCGCCCTCGTAACGCCACTGTATGTGGGTTTCAGCTCGCTGCACCTCTATGCTTTTGGCGTTAATGCCGTCAGTGCCGTTGATACCGTCTTTGCCGTTGGCTCCGTCTTTACCGTCAACTCCGTTAATGCCGTCTTTTCCGTTTGTGCCGTTTATTCCGTTCTTACCGTCGGCACCATTAGAGCCGTCTTTATCGTCTGTGCCGTTCTTTCCGTTTTCTCCGGCAGCGCCCCGCAGCTCGGTAAGCGCCACAAGGTCGTGCCAGTCGGCTTCGTCGCTGTATTTCCACTGAATCGCCGTGCCGTTGTTTCGTACCTCCGGCAATGCGTCGCCTGTTTTTGCCGCCTTGCTCCATCCTATTGCAAGCACGCTGCAAAGCACCAAAAGAGCGGCGCAAAGCGCCAAAAGTGTACCTGTGAGTAGTTTTTTTCCTGTTTTCATTTTTTTTCCTCCGTTCGGAATTGTTTATCACGGCGGAGCTTTGCGCCGCTGCCCACGCCGTAAATGAGCGGCGGTCGATAGGCTTATGCTTGGTTTGCTTTGTACTTATCCACAAACAGGGCGACCCCCTGTTTTAAGACCTCCATCTGGGTTTTTAGATAATATTCATCCTCAAACATCGCGTAATGAACGCAGGCGCGGACGAATATAAAGATCAGCGGCGTGATGACCGTATAGGGAATGCCGATCTTCGGCTCCAGTCGCTTGGCGTACTCGGTATAGCGTTCGTTCACGCCCTCAAAGAATTTCTTGCCGTGCTCGATATACTTCGGGTGCGTATATATCTGATACATCAGGCGATATTTTTTTCCGTGCTTTTTTGCTGTCCAATACGGGACCTCCTTCACAAAACGGACAACATCCTCGGGGTCGGTGGGTGCCATCTCCATAAAGTCGTCCTCAACCTTTTCCATACAGTATGCCGTTGACTCAATGATCAGTTCATCAAGGTTTTTAAAATACGAATACAGATTTGCTTTCGTGCATCCGCACGCATCGGCTAGTGCTTTAATTCCTGTGCCTGTGAGCCCGTTTTCCGCATAGCACTCGAAGCACTTTTCCATTAGTTCACGTTTCCGCTCATTGTGCTGTTGCTCAGTTGTTTTCATGTTGCTTCGCTCCTTTTATGCGTACCGACCGTTCGTTTATGATTAGTATAACACAGATTTATAACAAAGTCAAGAATTGTTCAAAAAATGAAGAAAATAAAGTTTCAACATGATCTCATAAAAAAAGTCCTTACAGCAGAAAGAAAATAGCGGCTTACCTCAACGATCAAAACCGTACTAATAAATATGTCCATAAGACTTATGGAAAGATGGGATAGGCTTATTGACTTTCCATGTTCTCATATGATATAATAAATTCATATTAACACAACATTTCTGTTCAGGGGGTATATCAAATGAAAAAGCAAAATGCAGGGCTTATCGCTCTGAGTATCGTTTTTATTCTTATGGGTGGTTTCTCTACTATCTATAATCTCAGCAAGTATGTTTCAAACAGGGTTTTCATGTCAAGTGCTGAGAAAACCACAGGCTATGTGAAGTGGATAGACCATGAGTTGAAAACTTGGGGACATAACAAAAAGGCAAGCAACAAAGCTGAAACATATTACATAACTGTCGCTTTTGATGTTGGCGGCAAGGAGTACACAAGAGAGATCTTCACAGGAACATATTATGTGAGTCAGAACGAAAAAGTGAACGTGTATTACAACACTGATAAAAATGGTGAGCCTGATAAGGTCGTGACCGATATTGATAATGATAAAAGACCGTATCTTACTTGGCCGCTGATACTTTTGCTTGGCATTGTGCTACTTGTGCTTACTAAGAAAAATATTATCTCAGTGGGGAGAAAAAGATAAAAAAGTAATCATTAAAATAGTAACCAAAAGAAACTTTGTGCAACTAAATAACAGAAAAGCAGAAAGGAGATCTTTATGAAGGTGATCTATAAATGTGCCGCCATTTTGACGGCAGCGATATTGTCAGTGCAGTTTCCTTGCGCAGCTTTTGCGGATATGGAGCATGGCGGAGATAATGACAGCCCAAAATTCAAGATGGGCAGGATAATTTTTACTGATAATGGTTATGGCTACGAAAAGGAAGGTCTGGAAAAACCGGAGATTGCTGATGAAGATCTGGCCGATACGGACGACGGGGTTTCACCTTATGCACAGAAGGCAACGGCTTCGCTGCCTGCGAAATATGACCCCAGATCTAAGAATACGCTGACGACTATCAAAAACCAGTTCCAGACAGGCACTTGCTGGGCGTTTGCGGCACTTTCCTGCACAGAGAGCAATCTTATCCAAAAGGGGCTTGAAAATCAAAACGTGCAGTTTTCTGTGCCGAGCCTTGTCCTCTCTACATATGCTAACGGCGGATTTGACGAGTCAATATGGGATTGCGGCGGAACGTGGATGGATTCGTCCCTTGCAATGGCGGCTCATAGAGGACTTTGCTATGATGAATATGAGCCTTTCGTGTCCGACGGAACGGAAGCCACTATCGTATCTGAGGAGAAAAAGGGCGTTTGCGAATATCAGCTTAATTACGCTTCCACTATCACAGGCGGACGAAACGCCATTAAAAACAAGATAAAAGAGCTTGGCGGAGTAATGGTGAGCTATTATGCAGACGACCTGTATATGACCTTTGATAACAAAAGCTATTACGATCCGGAAACTACAAAATATAGTGGAATAAATCATGCCGTAAGCGTAGTGGGCTGGGACGATAATTATAGCAAGTCAAATTTCCTTGCAGGCTATCAGCCAAAGAAAAACGGGGCATGGCTTGTGAAAGGCTCTTGGGGAGTATCCGGTGGCACAGACGGTTATTACTGGATATCCTATGAAGAGGCAGAAATGACCGATTGGGTGGCGTTCGACCTCACTGAAAGCTGTGATAATAATTACCATTATCCTGCTAATAAGGATAATTCTATATTTTATGTTAGCAATGAAAACAAAATGAGCGGTGCAGATGTTTTTACAGCAAAAAAAGACGAGCTTCTTGACAAAGTGGGCTTTATGTATCTTGGCTATACCGGAAAGGCTGACTACACTGTGCAGGTCTACACTTCTGTTTCAGACAGCACTCCTGTGGGGATACTTGAATGTGAGGTCAGCGGAAAGGTGCAGAGCGACGGCTTTTATACTGTGGATATCCCTGATGTTGAGCTTGACGAGGGCGAAAGATATTCTGTCGTGATGACATTCAGCGGTGATGACGGCTCAGGCTATGTGACCGTTTATGGCTATTCAGACGGGGTCATGAAGCCTGGTCAGGCGTATATTTCCAATGACGGCGACAGTTGGACGGACGTTACCGACAAGGACGCTTATACTGGTCAGCCTATAATATTTGCTTATACCGATGATATAGATAAGTCTGATAAAAGCGAGCTTGAAACACTTGTGGCAAAGTATGAAAAGCAGAGCGGTTATGAGCGTGAGGTCAACAACGGCAAGAAAGTTATTGCAGACGAAAACGCATCAAAGAACGATATTACCAATGCCAAGCTTCTTATAAAGGCAAAGGCTAAAGAGATAAAGGAACAAAGCCTTGTTATAAAGACGGCGACGGATTGGAAGAATTTCACAAAGCGTGTATCAGGCGGTGAAAGCTTTGCAGGAAAGCGTGTTGTGCTTGAAAAAGACATCGACTTCGGTGGTGCAAAGATATCGGCAGTAGGAACGGCTTCAAAACCTTTTTGCGGATATTTTGACGGCAACGGACACGTTCTGAAAAACGCTGTTATCCAAAACAATTCTTATGCAGGTCTGTTCGGCTATGCTGAGGACAGAGCGCAGATAAGAGATCTCAGTGCTGAGAAAATAACTGTCAGCGGTAAGTACGCAGGCGGGATCGTTGGTGAATTTGATGCGGTATCTATTCAACGCTGTACGTTCAGCGGAACTGTCAAGGGTACAAGCTCGGCAGGCGGAATCGTGGGCAAAGCAGGTGGTCTGACCCTGACAGAGTGTGCTTCAGACCTTGCAAAGCCAAGCAGTTCAAATGCTAAAGCTATGGTGGGCAGCATTGATAATGATGCTTTTTATTATGGACAGCAATCTGCCGGTTGCTGGTATAACGGCAACTTTTCTGACAGCAAGGTAAAGAAAACGGCTTTGTCTAACGTTACAAGCTCTGCAGCTTATTCGCTGAATACCGTTGGCGGAAAGCAGACAGACAGCGGCAGGTGGACAATGGCAGGCGGCAAAGCAAGGCTAACTCGTCCTGGGGAGCAGGCTTCGCACAAGATAACATTTGAAGCTCCCGACGGCAAGCATTATGCCTGCACTGATAAGGACGGCAAGGTGAAATATCCTGCTGTCAAAGTGCAAAGCGGTTATGCTCTTAAATGGTACAAGAACGGCATTGCTGTCGATGCAAACACAGTTTATACTGCTGACAGCACAGTAAAGGCAAAGCTTGTTGAAGCAAAATTTGTCACTATCGACTATGTTTTAAATGGCGGCACGAACAGCACAGGCAATCCAGAATACCTCAGCAAAGGCGAAAGCGTGACGCTTTCCGAGCCGACAAAAGAGGGTGCAGACTTTGCAGGCTGGTATGATAACGCTGCACTTTCAGGTGAAAGAATAGAAAGCATCTCATATTCAGGCGGCGCAAAGACCCTTTATGCCGCATGGAAGCCTTATACATATAACGTTACGTTTGTGGATAAGGACGGCAAGGTTATAAGTCAGCAGACAGTGGAATATGGTAAGTCTGCAAAAGCTCCGAAAGCCCCTGCTATGAAGGGTCTGCGTTTTACAGGCTGGGACAAGGACTATAAAAACGTCACAGAGGATATGACTGTCACAGCGGAGTATTCTGACAGCAAGCTTATTGCAGACTGCGAGATATCAGGCTTCAAGAACAGTTTCACATACACGGGAAAGAATATTGAACAGCCTGACGTAACGCTCACCTATGAGGGCAAAGAGCTTAAAGAGGGCGTGGATTACACTGTTTATTATAAGACCAATCGTAACGCAGGACCTGCAAAAATGACCTTTGTTGGAAAAGGCGAATACAGAGGCTCTGTTGCAAAAAGCTTTACTATCCAGCCAAAGGACGCTTCCAAGTTCAAGATTTATTATGCTACACCACTGTCGTTCACCGGCAAGGAGATAACACCTGATGTGCTTATAAAGGACGGCAATAAGACCCTTGAACGTTATGTTGATTATATGGTGATGTATTTCTCAAACGTGAATGTTGGCACGGGCAAGATAACAGTTGAATTTTACGGCAACTATAAGGGCAAGCAGACCGTTTCTTTTGTTATAAATCCTGCAAAACAGCAGATACAGGTGCTTGAAACAAGATATAAGGGCTTTTTTGTGGATTTTGTGCAGAAAGGATCTGCAACAGGCTATGAGGTCCAGTATGGCACAAGATCTGATTTTTCAGATGCTTCCACTTACAGATCCACCACCAACAAGACGGATAAGATGACGGTACTTGGATTAGGGGCTTCAAAGACATATTATGTAAGAGTTCGCTCTTATACTGTCAAGGGCGGAAAGACCTATTACGGCAATTGGTCAGACGCTAAAAGCATTGTGACGGCAAAGACTAATTTTGCAAACGCAAAGGTCAGCGGTATTTCTTCAAAAAGCTTTACCGGCAAGGCGATAACGCAGAAGATCACAGTAAAATACGGCTCAAAGACACTTAAAAACGGCACAGACTACACTGTGAAATATTCTGCAAACACCAAGGTCGGCACCGCAAAGGTGACTATCACAGGCAAGGGCATTTACGGCGGAGTTATCACCAAAAGCTTTACTATCTATCCTGCAAAGCAGGTGATACAGAAGCTTTACGGCACATATGCAGGCTTCTTTATAGATTATGCACAGAAAGGCTCTGCCACTGGATATGAAATATCATACTCACAGCGTTCCGACTTTAAGGGAGCAAAAAGCGTAAAGGTAACAAACAACCGCACCGATAAAAAGACAGTTTCCGGGCTTGCAAGATATCAAAAATATTACGTCCGTGTAAGAAGCTACACTGTCAAAGGCGGAAAGACTTATAACGGAGCGTGGTCCGATAAAAAATGGGTCTATACTCAATGATATGACAGACGATAAAAATGCCCCTGATCATTTTCTGGTCAGGGGTATTTTTTATGCTCAGAAAAGTTCTGCTTTGTACTTGATAGAATCCTCCTCAGTTATCTCACGGATAACTCTGCATGGATTTCCTGCCGCAAGAGAATTTGGCGGTATGTCACGGGTGACGACGCTTCCTGCACCGATAACGCAGCCCTCGCCTATGGTTACGCCGCCTGTTATAACAACATTGCTTGCTATCCAACAGTTGGAGTGAATCGTGATAGGCTTGCCGTATTCATCATCATAAACAGTGCCGTCAGACTTTTTCTTCATGTTACGCTCCTGCCATCTGAATGGGTGAACAGGGGTGGCAATGGTGCAGTTGGGACCGAAAAACACGTTGTCGCCAATCGTCACAGGGCAGGTGTCAAGCACTGTCAGATTAAAGTTAGCATAGCAGCCTGAGCCGAACTTTGTGAAAACGCCATAGTCAAAATACACAGGGCCTTGGAGAAAAAATCCCTCGCCATGGTCGGGCAGAAGCTCGTTAAGGATAGCTTTTCTTCTCTCATCATCTTCATACAAACTGCTGTACTGCTGTGAAAGCTTGTGAGCCTTTGTCCTCAATTCTGCAAGCTCCTTGTCGGAGGAGTCATATATCTTGCCAGCAAGCATTTTTTCTTTTTCAGTCATTATAAAACGCCCTTTCTGTGTGTAGTTCCATTTGATTTTGTTGAGAGTATAGCACAAGTTTCGGGCTGTGTCAATAGTTTTTGGGGGGCGAGTGATAGAATAAAAAATGGTATACAAAAAGTGGAGAATGCTTATGGGCAAAGCACTCCCCACTTTATCATAATATATGAAAAGCTTGGCAGGGTAGAAAAAGTTATAGGTAAAATCCCTGCATATAATTTGTGTACATAAATGTGTCCTCGTCATCAGCGGTATTGTCACCAGCAGGCTTTTTTCTGACACTGGCACAGGAAGCCAACACTATCAGACCGCCTAGCACAATTGCAACGCTCACTCCAAGGGCTACCAAAACCGCACAGAAAATTTTTACTATCATAAACACCGCTCCAATCATATTTCTTATACTTCGCCATAATTACTATTATGATTATATGCTGGTTTTGCCTGATAATCAATAAAAGCCGTGTAAAATGCAGATAAAAATCAAGCCAGCTTTTGTCTGCATCAAAAATCTTGTGGTAAAAAAATTTTTTCAAAACGTTTCATGATTTAACAATTTTAAATGAAGAAAATTATAGCTTTCAGCTTAGTATAAAAATGCACAAACTGAGCTTTTTGTAAATGGTTAGCATTGTATATTACACTGAAAATGTACGATTTTTGAAAAAATATACATAAATATGGGGCAAATACTTGACTAGATTAAAATTTTGTGATAAAATTATTAGCGTGAATGAGTGTAATTATGGTTACTTATATGAAATAAATATGGAAGAGGGAAAAATAATGGGAAAAATAGAACCCTTTAAACAAAAAGTATGGCTTGCGTCACCTACAATGCATGGTGAGGAGCTTGAATATGTTACTGAGGCTTATAATACCAACTGGATGTCTACAGTCGGTAAGAATATAAATGAGGTCGAGAAGATAGCGGCGGAGAAGTCTGAAGTCAAGTATGCTGTTGGTCTTTCATGCTGCACGGCTGCGCTTCACTTGTGCTGTAAGCTTGCTGGCGAGAGGCTTTATGGCAAGCCTGCTATATCTCATGGTGCTCTTGAGGGCAGAAGAGTTTTTTGCAGCGACATGACCTTTGACGCTACTCTCAACCCAGTTGTTTACGAGGGCGGTATTCCTGTTTTTATCGACACTGACAGAGATACTTGGAACATGGATCCTGTGGCGCTTGAAAAGGCTTTTGAGATGTATCCTGAAGTCAAGCTGGTAGTAAGCGCTGAGTTATACGGTTTTCCTGGAAGAATGGACGAGATCAAGAGAATATGCGAGAAGCATGGTGCGCTTTTGATCGAGGACGCTGCTGAGGCTATGGGCGCTACAATTGACGGCAGACAGTGCGGAAGCTTTGGCGATTACAGTGCTGTAAGCTACAATGGCAATAAGATAATAACAGGTTCTAGCGGCGGATGTTTGCTGACGAACAGCCTTGAAGATGCAAACAGGGCTCGTAAGTGGTCAACGCAGGCTCGTGAGAATGCGGCATGGTATCAGCATGAAGAGGTCGGGTACAACTATCGTATGTCGAATGTTATTGCAGGAGTCGTTCGTGGTCAGTATCCGCATCTTGAGGAGCATATTGCGCAGAAAAAAGCAATATACGAGAGATACAAAGAGGGTCTTAAAGGACTTCCTGTTAAAATGAATCCTATCGTTGAGGGAACAGAGCCGAATTATTGGCTGTCTGCACTTATCATAGATAAAGACGCAATGTGCAAGCAGGTCAGAAGCGACAGCGAGGCTTTGTACATTAAAGAAGCAGGCAAGACTTGTCCTACTGAAATTTTGGAAGCGATAGCAAGCATAAATGCAGAGGGCAGACCAATATGGAAGCCAATGCACATGCAGCCTATGTACAGAATGCACGAGTGTGTTGGTCGCAACGGCAGTATCAGATGCCGCACAAATGCTTATATTGCAGGCGGTGCAGAAGATGTAGGCGCTGATATCTTTGACAGAGGCGCTTGCCTGCCTAGCGATAATAAGATGACTGAGGAACAGCAGGAGAGAATTATTCGGGTTATCAGGAGTTGTTTTGAGTAAGGAGAGGCAGTTTGAAAAAGGGTAAGAAATTTGCTTTGCTTACGGGTGCTGTTGTAGGTGCTACTGCAATTGCGGCTCATGTTATGAAGAAAAAAGCTGAGAAAACTACATATGAAGCAGATTTGATAGAGCCTATTGAAAAAAGAAAAATGGGCTTCTATGAGAAGTATGGCAAGAGAATACTCGATATAGCCTGCGCTACGGCTGCTATAGTTGTTTTTTTTCCGCTATATTTGGGCGTTGCAGCTCTTGTTAAACTGAAATTGGGAAGTCCGGTTCTATTTACTCAGGATCGTCCTGGTCTGATTGGCAAAGACGGCAAGGAAACTGTATTTAAAATGTATAAATTCCGTACCATGACTGATGAACGTGATGAAAATGGTGAGCTTCTTCCAGATGATGTGAGACTTACGAAGTTTGGCAAGTGGCTGAGAAATACAAGTCTTGACGAACTTCCGGAGGCATTTAATATTCTAAATGGTAAAATGTCTGTAATTGGTCCACGTCCACAATTAGTCAGAGATATGACATTTATGACGAAAGAACAAAGGGCTAGACATACTGCAAAACCAGGCTTGTCAGGCTTGGCTCAGGTAAATGGTCGTAACGGCATTTCATGGGAAGAAAAGCTTGAATGGGATAGAAAATACATTCAGAATGTAAGTTTTGCGGGTGATGTCAAGATCATATTTGATACTGTGAAGAAAGCGTTTATAAAGCAAGAGGGTATAACTCAGGAAGATATGGCGACTGCTGAGGATTTTGGGGATTATTTGCTGAGGACGGGGAAGATATCTTCAAAAGAATATATGATGAATCAAAATAAAGCAAAAATGATATTAAATGGTGACGACGGAAATGAGAGAATACCAAATTTGGTTTCAATAATCATGCCGTCATATAACACAGCACAGTATATAGAGAAAACAATTAAATCTGTTTTGGATCAGACGTATACGAATTGGGAACTTATTATCGTTGATGACTGTTCTACAGATAATACCGATGAGGTTGTAAAAAATTATCTTACTGATAAACGAATCAAGTATCTGAAAAATGAACAAAATTCTGGCGCTGCAGTTAGCAGGAATAGAGCCTTGAGAGAAGCAAAGGGTCAGTGGATTGCATTTCTTGATTCTGATGATCTTTGGATGCCAGAAAAGCTTGAAAAGCAAATACGCTTTATGAAAGAAAACGGTTATTTCTTTTCATACACTGATTATGAAGAGATCAATGCAGAGGGAAACATGACAGGCGTTTTTGTAACTGGTCCTAAAAAGATTACTAGAACAGGTATGTATAATTATTGTTGGCCAGGATGTTTGACGGTAATGTACGATGCAACAAAGGTTGGTCTTATCCAAATATCCGATATAAAGAAAAATAATGATTATGCCATGTGGCTAAAAGTTTGCAAAAAGGCTGATTGTTATTTGCTTGATGAGTGCTTAGGACAATATAGAAAAGGCCGTGTTGGCAGTGTAAGTACACATAGTATCAAGACAATGATTGGCTGGCATTATAGGCTTTTTCATGAGGCAGAAAAGAGGAGCGCACTCGTTTCAGATATTTTTACTCTTAGAAATCTCTTCTGGGGTGTTCTGAAGAAAATCAGATATGTAAAGGGGTGACTTTGTGATTGCAAAGGTAAGCGTACTTGGACACTTTGGAAGGGGAGAAACCCTTCTGAATGGACAGACTGTAAAAACTAAAATCATCACTGAAGAATTGCAAAGAAGGCTCGGACGGAAACAGGTTTTGAAAATAGATACACGCGGCGGATGGAAAACGTTTCTAAAAGCACCATTTCAATCTTTTTATGCGTTAAAAAGCAGCAGAAATATTTTAATTTTTCCAGCACAAAATGGATTAAGGGTATATGTACCCCTGTTATCATTTTTTAGGCTCTTTTTCAAAAATAGAAGATTACATTACGTTGTAATCGGCGGATGGCTTCCGAGTTTTTTGACACAACGAAAATCTCTTACGAAAGTGTTGAAAAAATTTGATGGAATTTATGTGGAAACTGCCACGATGAAGGATGCTTTGGAAACTCTTGATTTAAAAAATGTGTTCATTATGCCAAACTGTAAAAAATTGAATATACTTAAAGAAAACGAACTTGTGTATAACACATTTGAGCCTTATAGATTGTGTACTTTTTCAAGAGTTATGAAAAAAAAAGGAATTGAAGATGCTATAATTGCGGTTGAAGCTGTAAATAAGAAAATAGGAAGAATTGTATATGAACTTGACATTTATGGCCAAATTGATTCTAATCAAACAGAATGGTTTGAAGATTTAAGACAAGAATTTCCTAGTTTTGTTAGGTACTGTGGCTGTGTAGATGCTGATAAAAGTGTTGAGATTATAAAAGAGTATTTTGCACTTTTGTTTCCAACACATTTTTATACAGAGGGAATACCTGGTACAATTATAGATGCTTATGCGGCAGGAGTACCTGTTATTTCTGCAAAATGGGAGAGCTTTGATGATGTTATAGAAGACTATGTTACGGGTATTGGTTATGAGTTTAATAACATTAATGATTTGAAGCGAAAGCTGTTCGATATTATCAGAAGTACGGGGCAAATAAATTCTTTAAAATTGAATTGCATAAAAAAAAGTAAGCAGTTTTTGCCTAATAAAGTAATTAAAACATTTCTTGGACACCTTTTGTAAATCAAGATGTAGGTGGTTTAATAATATGTGGACAAAAAAAGAGTAAGATTCTATTTGTATTATATAAATTGACAGCACAATGGTTGCCAATTAGCCAGCATTCTTCTTTGTCAAAGAAAATGCGTGAATTCTTTGGAAAAAGAATTGCTGAAAAATTTGGAAGGAATGTAAATATCGAAAGAAATGCTTTTTTTTACATCAGAATTAAAATTTGGAAATAATTCTGATGTAGGAATTGATTATGAAGTTTACGGACCGGTAACTATTGGTGAAAATGTAATGATGGGTCCTGAAGTAGTAATATATACAAGTGGTCACAAACATGATTGGCTTGAGACATTGCGAAAAAAATTTCCAGATTACATCAGCTATTGTGGACTGATCTCGTTTGAGAAAAGTGTTGAAACTCTGAAAGAATACTTTGCATTGCTACTTCCTACGTATTATGAGGGCGAAGGTTTTGCAGGAACACTCATTGGTGCGTATTCTGCAGGAGTGCCTGTAATTGCGAGTGATTGGAAATACAATGTGGAGCTTGTAAATGAAAATGTTGGGTATGTATACAAGACGCGAGATAATGTTGCATTTACGGAATTGTTGAATGCAGTGGCAACAGATCCGACCATGATACTGAAAAAGAAGAAGTCTTGCTTGTATGAGGCTAAGAAATACACCGTTGAAGAAACCATAAAAACACTGGAAAAGCAATTGAGAATATAGGTTTAACTTATGATTTCATTCGGAAAAAAGCAGATATTTTGTAATGCGTACACTTCCCTTTAATAAGAATTAGTGAGGAGAAATATATGAAGAGAGTACTCTGCCTGATTTCGGGCATGAATGCCGGTGGTGCAGAAACATTCTTGATGAAATTGTATCGCCAGTTGGATAAAACGAAATATCAAATGGATTTTTGCATAAATGTATTTGATAAATGCTTTTATGAAGAAGAAATTTTGGCCCTAGGTGGAAAAATATACAGAATTCCGCCGAAGTCCGTATCGAGAGTTGCATTCAAAAAGCAACTTTATGATATCGTTAAAGCAAATCACTACAATTATGTCTTAAGAGTAACTTCAAACGCTTTTGGCTTTATGGATCTGAAAATTGCTCATAGGGCTGGAGCAAATGTGTGTGCTGCCCGTTCAAGCAATTCAAGCGATGGTGAAGGTCTCAAAGCAAAAGTTGCACATAAACTCGGACGTCTTCTATACAGTAAATATGTAAATGTCAAGATAGCACCTTCTGATCTTGCAGCTAAATATACATTCGGAAAAAAAGATTACGAAAGAGGTTCTGTTAATATTCTTCATAATGCTATTGATATTAACAAATATGGTTTTGATGCAAATATGCGATTACACACACGTTCCAAGTTTGGAATATCCGATGATATAATGGTACTTGGGCATGTTGGACGTTTTATGACACAGAAAAATCATATTTTTTTACTTGAAATTTTTTCCGAATATATAAAATTAAATAAAAATAGCATCCTGATGCTTGTAGGGGGCGGAGAACTCGAATCCAAAATAAAGCAAAGAGCATCTGAACTCGGAATTTATGAGAAAATTATATTTACAGGAGTACGATCTGATGTGCCTGCACTCTTGTCAGCTATGGATTTATTCGTATTTCCGTCACTGTATGAGGGTATGCCAAATACTGTGATTGAAGCACAGGCAACAGGACTTCCTTGCATAGTTTCCAATACAATCACACGTGAAGCGGATATAACAGGATTGGTTCATTACTTGCCATTAGGCAATGCAGGAGAGTGGGCAAATTATTTTGAGCAGTTACCTCATGTGATTCGAGGAACGCCAATACAAAAATTCAAGGAAAATTGTTATGACATAGAGTCTGTAACAGAACAATTTGTAAATCTGATTTTCCGTGAGTAGGAGATAATGGGCTATGGATATATCGTTGCGCCAAGTGGCTACAGCACTTATATTTGTGTTTACTACAGCATTATTTGTATTATTTATATTATTCGATACGTACACTTGGGGCAAATATGCATTTATAGGCCTTTCGATATGTATATTCATGCTTGGTTGTGGAATAAACAATGGAAAAATAGGGATCCGATTTACACAGTATACTACATTTAACGTCCTGTTTATTGGTTTTACATTGCTTTCTTCTTTATGGGCAATTAGTGCTTCTGACAGTGTGGTTATGGCGAGAACATTGATGCGTATTTTTATATGTGCATATATGGTATATATTACGTACTTGAATACTCCAGAGTTAGATGAGATGGTGTTTCTAAAATCAGTTATGTGGGCAGGTTATATTGTTTCACTTTATTCTCTATCTTTTTATGGATTGGACAGAATGATTGTTGCTGGTAGTTCAAATTTGAGAATTAGTAATGAATTTGCTAATGTTAATACAATAGGGTTAGCTTGTGCACTTTCGTGTGTTATTCAAATAAACTTTAAGTGTCTGAGTTCCAAAAAACATTTTAGTCCGTCAGCGTTGCTTATGATCCCGAGCGTAGTAGTTATTGCAGCTACTCAAAGCAGAAAAGCGTTAGTATTCTTGATAGTAGGTGTTTTGGGATACGCATTTATAAAAGCACAGAAATCCCCAAAAAGTATTTTTATCAAGGGCTTCAAAATCATGTTTTGGATTTTGATTTTGAGCTTTGTATTTTATTGGATATTGCAGCTGGGTATTTTTGAAGGAATACGAGAACGCATGGAAGGCATGTTGAACGCTGGTTTTGGCAATGGTCAGGTGGATCATTCTACAATTGTTCGAAACAACCTTAAGACACTGGGGATAGAATGGTTTCTGAGGTATCCTTTTGGTGGAATCGGCATTGCTAATCCGCATATTTTAGCAAACTATTACTATGCATTTGACGCGTATCTTCATGATAATTTTGTCGAATTATTGTGCGGTGGTGGAATTATTGGATTTAGTGTTTATTATTCTATGTATGTATATCTTTTTATACAGCTATGGAAATATAGAAAAGCAGATCCGCAGAGAGTAACTTTTTTTGCAATGTGGTTGGGGCTTATGTTTGCTATGGACTACGGCATGGTTTCTTATTATGGAAAATCAAATAATTTCTATCTTATGATACATTTTTTTTATGTGTTTCAATTAAAGCAAAAAGCAGTGTTAGAGAGAGGTAATATCTAAATGAATATAAAAAAATATGCACGTGCAATAGGAAAATATCTATCGGACTCAAATTATAGATTTTTAATGAATGCTGGGTTAGGAAAATATAATAATTTATCTGACAAAAAATATTTGGAACGAAAGTTTGAGTGTTGCATGGGAAAATCGCTTGACTTTGAACATCCTCAAACATTCAATGAAAAACTCCAATGGTTAAAGTTGTATGATCGTAAATCAGAATATACCGTCATGGTTGATAAATACAAGGTACGCGAATACATAAAGAATAAAATTGGAGAAGAGTATCTGATTCCGCTTATTGGCGTATGGGATGATCCTGATGACATTGACTTCGATGCTTTACCAGATAAATTTGTTTTGAAATGCAATCATAACTCAGGTTTAGGAATGTGTATATGCAAGGATAAATCTAACTTAGATATTAAGAAAGTAAAAAATGAATTGAGAAGAGGATTAGCTCAGGATTATTATCTTACTGGACGTGAATGGCCATATAAAAATGTTCCTAGAAGAATTATTGCTGAAAAATACATGGAAGATGCAACCGTTAAAGAACTAAGAGATTATAAGTTTTTTTGTTTTAATGGTGTACCAATGTATTGTCAAGTGATTTCTGATAGAACTTCTAATGAAACAATTGATTTTTTTGATATGGATTGGAAACATCAATCTTTTACAGGCTTGGCACTACCAGAAAAGCCGTTTAGCAACCATTCAATACCAATACCAATTTCTTTTGATAAGATGAAAGAATCAGCAGAAATTTTATCGAAAAATATTCCTTTTGTAAGAGTTGATTTTTATGAAATAAATGGAAAAATGTATTTTGGAGAATTAACATTTTATCCTGCTGCTGGGTTTGGAGTATTTTCACCTGATGAATGGAATTATAAATTAGGAAATATGATAAAATTACCTGATGTAAGAGAGAAGTGATATATTGAGAAGTAGAGGTGAAAAGTTAGCGCTAAATACTGTATCATCTCTTGCTTTACAGGTTGTCAGTGTCATATGTGGTTTTATACTCCCTCGTTTGATTTTGGAAACTTTTGGCTCTGATGTAAATGGTCTTGTAAATAGTATTACGCAGTTTCTTGGAGTCATAACACTTTTGGATTTGGGCGTTGGTGCTGTTGTACAATCTGCCTTGTATAAACCATTGGCTGATAACGATACAAACATGATTAGCAAGATATATGTATCTGCGAATAAATTTTTCAGAAGACTTGCGGAAATATTGCTGGTTTATGTAGTATTGCTTATGATATTTTATCCGATGCTTGTCAATAAAAGTTTTGGCCATATGTATACTGCATTGTTAATTGCGGCTATTTGTATCAGTTCCTTTGCTCAGTATTATTTTGGTATCGTAAATAGCTTGCTTTTAAATGCGGATCAGCGTGGATATATTCAGTATGTAGCTCAAATCATTACACTTATTTTAAATACATTTGCTTGTTATATAATAATCAAATTAGGTGCTTCTATTCAGATTGTAAAACTTACAACATCGCTTATTTTTTTGCTTCGACCATTATTTCTTGTGTTTTATGTGAAAAAACATTATTCAATAGACAAAAAAATTACATATACTGAGGAACCAATCAAGCAAAAATGGAATGGTATGGCTCAGCATTTTGCCTCATATGTCCTTAATGGAACGGATAACATTGTATTGACTATGTTTTCAACACTTGGAAATGTATCGATTTATTCTGTCTACAATGTTGTTATAATTGGTGTGAAAAATGCACTTTTGTCCGTGACAAACGGTTTTCAGTCACTTATAGGAGAGATGCTTGCCAAAAAAGAAACTATGAAACTTAATGCATTTTTTGGATTTGTTGAATGGTTTTTACACACTGGTACAACGTTGGTTTTTGGTTGTACAGGAGTTTTGATTGTAGATTTTGTAAGAGTTTATACTTATGGTATTAATGATGCTGACTATATACAGCCATTATTTGCAGTTTTGATAACTATTGCAAATGCGGGACATTGTCTTAGATTGCCATACAATATTTTAATTTTAGCTGCTGGACATTACAAGCAAACGCAGAGTAATTACATTATAGCAATGATTTTGAATATTGTTGTTTCAATTGCGACTGTGAAAATGTGGGGGCTTGTCGGAGTAGCTATAGGAACATTAATAGCTATGGCGTATCAGACAGTATGGATGGCAAAATATGATTCAAAGAACATTATTTGTTGGCCTTTTAAGAATTTTTTGAAACAGTGTGGGGTTGATGCGATAACAGTAATCATTGCAAGTCTTGCAACGTTTAAAATACCTATGTTGTCCGTTTCTTATGTTTCATGGTTTTTACTTGCTATTGAAGCCTTTGGTATTTGGCTTATCATTTCCATTGTAATAAATACTATATTTTATCGAGAAAGAGTTCTATCAATATTTATAAGAGTGAAAAGGAGATTTGTAAATTGAAAACAATCTTAGTCACCGGCTCAGCCGGTTTTATCGGAAGCAACCTTGTAAAAGAGCTTCTGAAAACAAATGAAGAAATAAGCATTATAGGCTTTGACAGCGTAAATGATTACTATGATGTCTCCATAAAGGATTATCGTCTTGCTGAAATAGAGAAGCTTGCAGGATCAAAGCCGAAGTGCAAGTATACGTTTATCAAAGGCAATCTTGCTGATAAAGCGTTGATAGAAAAAATATTCACAGAAAACAAGATCGATATTGTGGTAAATCTTGCAGCTCAGGCAGGCGTTCGTTACAGTATCACAAATCCTGATGCATATATAGAATCAAACATCATAGGTTTCTATAACATTCTTGAAGCTTGTCGAAATCATCCCGTTGAGCATTTGGTTTATGCAAGCTCGTCAAGCGTATACGGAGGCAATAAGAAAGTGCCTTTTAGTACAGATGATAAGGTGGATAATCCTGTAAGCCTTTATGCAGCGACAAAGAAAAGCAATGAACTTATGGCTCATGCCTATAGTAAACTATATAATATCCCATCAACAGGCCTGAGGTTCTTTACAGTATATGGTCCCGCAGGTCGTCCTGATATGGCATACTTCGGATTTACCAATAAGCTTGTAAAGGGTGAAACAATTAAGATCTTCAATTATGGAAATTGCAAGCGTGACTTTACATATGTTGATGATATAGTTGAGGGTGTAAAGCGTGTCATGATGAGTCCACCTGAAAAGAAAAATGGTGAGGACGGACTTCCTGTGCCTCCTTACAAAATATATAACATTGGAAACAATAACCCTGAAAATCTTCTTGACTTTGTGCAGATCCTCAGTGAAGAACTTATCCGTGCAGGAGTATTGCCGCAGGATTACGATTTTGATGCACATAAGGAGCTGGTTCCAATGCAGCCAGGCGATGTACCTGTAACATATGCCGATACAAGTGCATTGGAAAATGACTTTGGTTTTAAACCGAGTACAAGTCTTAGAGATGGACTTAGAAAATTTGCTGAATGGTATAAAAATTTCTATAGAATAAGGGTGTGATTAATTTGACAGATATTCTTAAATATGATTATAAGCGTTATAAAAAAGGAAAGCCACCAAAATTTCAAATTTATTTCAGAAAAATAAAAGAGTCAAAAGGTATAAAAAAATTTATCTATAGGTGTTTTTTTGCATATCAAAAAAGAAAAAATTTAGTTGAATTAAATTATAAGACTCTGATAGGTCCAGGTCTATACATAGGTCATCCATATGGTATAACTATTAATCCTACAGTTGTAATAGGCAAAAACTGCAATATTCATAAAGGCGTCACCATTGGTCAAGAAAATAGAGGAATTAGAGAAGGGACTCCAACTATTGGAGATGAAGTATGGATAGGTGTTAATTCAACTATTGTTGGGAAAATTTCAATAGGTGATGACGTTTTAATTGCACCTAATACATATGTGAACCGTGACATTCCCTCCCATTCAATTGTATTTGGAAATCCTTGTATAGTAAAAAACAGAGAAAATGCAACTGAGCAATACATAAATAACAAAATATGAGAAAAGTTTTTTTATAAAAATAACAGTAGCAGGAACAGGATACGTAGGATTGTCAATTGCAACATTGCTTGCACAGCATAATACAGTAACAGCAGTTGACATTATTCCTGAAAAGGTAGAACTTATCAACAACATAAAGTCACCGATCCAAGATGACTATATCGAGAAATACCTTGCCGAAAAGGAATATGTAAAGAAAACAAGTAATTAAATCTCCAAAGTAAGGAACTATTATGACAAAAATGATTTGATATATTACCTTAAATGCGATGAAATAGCACGTTGGGGTAGAAAAGCAACAGCACTTGAAAAGATTAGACTTGGTTCCATATGGAAGTATAACATTGTATTAAGAAAATTAGAATACATTAAGAATTGCAAAAAAGGGTTGATAAAACTTATATTGTATTACATATATAAGTTTAGAAAAAGAATCCTTGAACATCTTACTGGTTGGTATATTCCTGAAAATGTATTTGGGTCTGGTTTATGTTTAGTTCATAAAGGACCAGTTATAGTAAATAATAATGCAAGATTCGGTTGTAATGTTAGAATTCAAGCAATGGTTAATATTGGAGCGTCAGGTGGTAAAAAAGATGCTCCTCATGCTGGAGATATGATATATATAACTCTTGGGTCGAAATTATTTGGTAACATAGAATTGAGGAATAATGTTGCTATAGGTGCAAATGCAGTTGTAAACAAATCTTATAAAGAAGATAATATAACACTTGCAGGAGTACCTGCAAAAATTGTTTCTTATCATGATTGCCGAGATTACGTTATCGATGCAGTCGATTTGGTAAATAATGCTTATTAATAATCTTTTTATTTGGCAAAAATAATTATTGCAAAAAGTTAAAGGAGAGATCTTTTATGAAAATCGCAGTAGCAGGAACAGGATACGTAGGACTGTCAATTGCAACATTGCTTGCACAGCATAATACAGTAACAGCAGTTGACATTATTCCCGAAAAGGTAGAACTTATCAACAACAGAAAGTCACCGATCCAAGATGACTATATCGAGAAATACCTTGCAGAAAAGGAACTTGACCTGACAGCAACTCTTGATGCAGAATCAGCATATAAAGATGCCGATTTTGTAGTTATTGCAGCGCCAACTAATTACGATAGTAAGAAGAATTTCTTCGATACAAGTGCAGTTGAGGCTGTTATCGACCTCGTAATGAAATATAACCCAAATGCAATTATGGTCATCAAATCAACGATCCCTGTAGGATATACAAAGAGTATTCGTGAAAAGACGGGCAGTGAGAATATCATATTCAGCCCTGAATTTCTGAGAGAATCAAAGGCTCTTTATGATAATCTTTATCCGTCAAGAATTATCGTTGGCACCGATATGAATGACGAAAGACTTGTGAAAGCTGCTCATACATTTGCAGAGCTTCTCCAGCAGGGTGCGATAAAGGAAAATATTGATACGCTGTTTATGGGCTTTACGGAAGCCGAGGCCGTTAAGCTTTTTGCAAATACATATCTCGCACTCAGAGTTTCATATTTCAATGAACTTGATACTTATGCTGAAATGAAGGGACTTAATACTCAGCAGATCATTGACGGTGTGTGCCTTGACCCAAGAATCGGTACACACTATAACAATCCAAGCTTTGGATATGGTGGATATTGTCTGCCAAAGGATACAAAACAGTTGCTTGCAAACTATGAAGATGTACCGCAGAATATGATGTCTGCTATAGTTGAATCTAATAAAACAAGAAAAGACTTTATTGCTGACAGAGTTCTTGATAAGGCTGGCTATTATAGTTCAAATAGCGAATGGAATGCAGATTTTGAGAAGAAGATCGTTATTGGAGTATTCCGCTTAACAATGAAATCCAATAGTGATAACTTCCGTCAGTCTTCAATACAGGGTGTTATGAAGCGTGTTAAGGCTAAAGGTGCGGAAGTCATCATATATGAGCCTACGCTAAAAGACGGAGAAACTTTCTTCGGAAGCGTTGTGGTGAATGATCTTGCAAAATTCAAGGAAATGTCTGACGCAATCATTGCAAACAGATATGATTCTTGCCTTGATGATGTTGAGGACAAGGTGTATACAAGAGATATATTTAGAAGAGATTAAAAGGAGACACTGTTATGTGCGGAATTGTTGGATTTACTGGAAATAATGAGGCAGCCCCAATACTCTTGGACGGCCTGTCAAAGCTTGAGTATAGAGGCTATGACTCTGCCGGTATCGCTGTAAGAAACGGTGACGCAGAGCCTGAGATCGTAAAAGCCAAAGGCAAGCTGAAAGTCCTAAAGGAAATGACTAACGACGGAAAAGCTGTAAAAGGCGCCTGCGGTATAGGCCATACCCGTTGGGCTACCCATGGCGAGCCGTCAACTGTAAACGCCCACCCTCATTGCAGCGACGATGAAAATGTTATCGCCGTACATAACGGTATTATCGAAAACTATCAGGAGCTTCGTGAAAAGCTTATCAAAAAAGGATATACCTTTAAGTCAGAAACTGATACCGAGGTTGCCGTAAAGCTTATCGACTATTATTACAAAAAGTACCTGGGTACTCCTGTTGACGCTCTTAATCACGCCCTCGTCCGTATCCGTGGCTCTTATGCCCTCGCTGTTATGTTCAAGGACTATCCCGGTGAGATATATGCCGCAAGAAAAGACAGCCCTATGATAATAGGCGTTACAGGCGGCGAAAGCTACCTTGCTTCTGACGTTCCTGCAATACTTAAGTATACAAGAAATGTCTACTATATAGGCAATATGGAGCTTGCAAAACTTACAAAGGGCGCAGTTGCTTTCTACAATCTCGATGGCGAAGAAATACAGAAAGAAATGAAAACTATCGAGTGGGACGCAGAAGCTGCAGAAAAAAGCGGATATGAGCATTTTATGCTCAAAGAGATACACGAACAGCCAAAGGTAATAAAGGATACTATCAATTCTGTCCTTACAGATGGAAATATTAGCTTTGAAAGCGTCGGACTCTCTGACGAGGATATGAAAAATATCCAGCAGGTGTATATAGTTGCCTGCGGCTCTGCCTACCATGTTGGTATGGTGGCTCAGTATGTTATCGAAGAACTGACTTCACTATCTGTCCGTGTGGAGCTTGCTTCTGAGTTCAGATACAGACAAATGAAGCTTGCAAAAAATAGCCTCGCTATCATCATAAGCCAGTCGGGCGAAACTGCTGACAGCCTAGCAGCTCTCCGCCTTTGCAAAGAAAAAGGAGTAAAAACTCTCGGTATCGTAAACGTTGTTGGCTCATCGATCGCAAGAGAAGCCGATAATGTCTTCTATACCCTCGCAGGTCCTGAAATATCTGTCGCAACAACTAAAGCCTATAGCTGTCAGCTCGTTGCCGCATATCTCCTTGCAATGCAGTTTGCAAAAGCAAGAGGGGAGATATCCGACGAAAGATTTGCTCAGCTCGTTGAGGAGATCAATACTATCCCTGAAAAGATAGAGAAGATCCTCGAGGATAAGGAGCGCTTGCAGTGGTTCGCTTCAAAGGTAGTGAATATAAAGGACGCATTCTTTATCGGCAGAGGTATCGACTATGCAGTAGGCATGGAGGGAAGCCTTAAACTCAAAGAAATAAGCTACATCCATTCCGAAGCTTATGCGGCAGGCGAGCTTAAACATGGCCCTATCAGCCTTATCGAGGACGGAACTGTCGTGTTCAGCGTGGTAACTCAGTCTGCACTTTATGAAAAGACCATAAGCAATATGGTCGAGGTAAAAAGCCGTGGAGCAAAGCTTTTCGGACTTACTACCTATGGGAATTATGCTATGGAGGACGTTGCTGACTTCACAGTTTACACTCCAAGGATAGATAACCTTTTTGCGGCAAGCCTTTCAGTAGTACCGCTTCAGCTTTTGTCATATTATGTATCAGTAGGAAAGGGCTATGACGTTGATAAGCCGAGAAATCTTGCAAAGAGCGTTACGGTGGAGTAAAAAGAGAAAAATACTTACATCGCTGTTTGCAGTGTATATCTTTGCCGTCCTCTGGCTCACACTCATAGACCGACAGTGGGGAGAACGTCAGGCGGAACTTGTGCCATTCTGGGAGGTGCGAAACCTTTTGGAGAACATAAGCATCAAGTATCTGCGGGATTTTTGGCTGGTACAGATTTTCGGAAACATTGCAATGTTTATCCCCTTGGGTGTTTTGTTGCCGTATCTTTTAAACATCACAAAGTTCAAAAGCGTTTTTCTTATTTCCCTTGCCTTTTCAGCAGGTATCGAGATAACGCAGTATATCACAGGCAGAGGGCTTTGTGAATTTGACGATGTTTTCAACAACACTCTTGGGGCATGCGTGGGATACACATCTTGGCGTTTAAAGATGAAATACAATAAAAAATACAAGAATGAGCAAAGTCCGTGGTGAATGGGCTTTGCTTATTGCAAGCATAGTACAATGGTCAGTATACAAGCTTCCCAAGCTTGGGATGCGGGTTCGATTCCCGTTGCTTGCTCCAAATAGCTGAGCAGACGTTTTGCCACGTCTGCTTTTTCTGTATTTGGTTATTGATTTTTTACAGATTTTATAGTATAATTAGGATTGTAAAAATAATTGCTATCAATAACTTGGTTGGACTTTAGCACGTTCACTTCGTGCAGGCGATGTACTTGTACTTTCAAATGGCGAACTTGTAACAGTTGAATGGGTTCAGCACGAAATACTTGAAAAGTCTGTAAATGTTTATAATCTTGAGGTTCAAGACTTCCATACTTATTTTATTGGTGAAAGTGGAGTTTGGGTTCATAATCAAGGTTGTAAAAATGAAAAGACATATCAAACATACACTAAAACAAATCCTGAAACTGGAGAAGTATACTCTAGCAGAACAAGTGGCTATGGGACACCTAAAGAAAATGTTTCAAGGCGAGATAAGAAGCATCATATGAATGACAAAGGATTTGGACCAGCGGCGCTTGATAAATCAAGTACCAATAAAGATGCTATCCGTGGTCGAGAGCAGCAGTTGATAGACTCTAATGGTGGTGCTAAATCTCAAAGAGGAACATCAGGCAACGCAATTAATGGTATTAGTCCTAATAACAAGAAAAAGAATCGATACATGAAATCTGCTACAGATGAATTTGGTGAGTTGATATGAGGAGAATAGTTGGGAATGTCGGAGCTTTTAAGCTTCCAAATGATGAGTATGGATTCGGAAGAATTTTCAAATATGCTGATGTTGCATTTTATAGGCATATTGGTAAGAATGAAAAGGATTTGCCGAAAACTGAAGATTATGCCTTTATTGTGGGGGTTTATAATAGTTCTGTTTCCCTAATGAAGTATGTTGAAAAAAGACCATATGTGACTGAAAGTGAGGTAACTTCTCCACCGACATATATAAGAGATTGTATATCTGGTGAGTATTCCATTTACTATGCAAACGGTGATATTGTTCCATCTACTTATGAAGAATGTAAGAATTTGGAGGTCTGCGCAGTTTGGGAATTAAGCCACGTTATAGATAGATTAATGGGGGATGACAAATGGCAAAAATGTATGGCATTATAAAGATAATCTTTTCTTAATCACGCTTCATTAAGAATTTAGAGCAGTATATTGTAGATTACTGTTCTAAATTATCCCTATAATAGATATGGCTTTATCGTAGTAAACGGCGAAACTATTTCTGCTACGCCGACACACCCATTCTATGTTTACAAATTTGGCTGGACTTTAGCACGTTTAAATACAAAAAAAGCAAAGCCCATAATGAACAGGCTTTGCTTTTTGCATATATAAGATGTTATTTCACCAAATAATGCAAGATAGTAGTATCTGTGCGGAAGTGGTGGAGTATGAACAAGCTCACATACATTGCTGCTACTCGATCGTAGACAACTGGCTTGCCTATTGATAATGCTGCTTCTCTGTTATATCCTCGAAGTCGATAAGGTTTGTCGAGATTCTCTTTGAGTTTTCTACCGCAACGTTTAAACTCGTCCTTGATTTTCTGAATGTATTCTGCACGCTTTGCAGGATCATTTTCCATTTCCTGCAAAACGGCATAATAGGTATTCTGTGCACATATTGCTCGACAGTAATGAAGTGCATCTGGAACTCGTGCTTCGGCCTTTGTTAACAAAAAATCACTACCTTTCTCCTCTGCTTCTCTAATGTATTCTTTTAGCTTCGAAACTGCGACTATACCTTTCAATACAGTACGATTATGCTTGCCACCCTTTCCTATACTAAAAATGTGGACAGTTTCGCAGTCAATGAATTTTATATCATCGACTTTTAAGTGGCCGAGCTCGCGGCGTCTTAAGCCTGTGGTTAATGCAACATCACGGGTTGTTTCACCCGTTTCAGTATTGTATTTTGTCGAATCATTCTTTAAATGAGCTCCGTGGCGTGGAGGGTGTCTAAATTCAATTGTCCTTCTTCCGAAAACTTTACAAAGTGCAGAAAGATCAGTGTTGAGAGTATCAGCTGATAACCCCCTTGCTTCTCGTACATCAATGTACTCCTGTATATATTTTTCAGCTTCGAACATTGTTAGGTGACTTGTCTGAAATTTTGCAGCAAGATATTTACAAAATCGTTTTATTACTTTAAGATATCTATTAAAGCTGCTTTCTGTAAATATTCTCCATTTATAGATAACTATTTCATCTAAAAACTTTTCAATTTCTTCATCTGAGAAACCTTTGTGTTTTAAATTCTTAATATTGGCTCTCCTGATACTATTTTTGATTTTTAGTTTATGTTTCTTTGTACCAAAAAAACGCATTCCAGTTAGCCTATTTGTTAAGACATACTGCAACGTGTTGTTACCAATTTCTACTTCTACATTTTTACCGTCAATAATTCTATTTACAATTTTAAACTTGCTCATCGAAATACTCCTTTTTTATGGTTCTTGCTTTGTGTGTGGGTGGGGACAAGTGCAGGTGATACTAACAGTTATAAAGGTGTTATTTAGCAGCACCAAAGGCCAGTGAATCGGATAATAGTCCGACCACCAAATGAAGACGTATGTCTTTCGAAAGACATACTCAGTGGACACCTTTATAGTGTTAGTGGCTCTCTTACGCCGAACCTCGCGCTACTGGTCAGGTAGACTAATTGATCTAAAAAACAATTAGTGGAACCATTTTGGGAGTATTATATTTTTTTATTAATAAATTTGTAAAATGCCAAAAGCTTCTACAAACCGTATGATTTATAATGCAAACTATAACAAAGTGGGTCAGTGCATTTATAATAAAGATCTATGGAATAGACCTTTATTAGATTTTGAATGGAATAGGTTTCATATATGCCAATATTTTAAAAAACGATCATATATGCTATACAAGACGTTATTAGTCTTAACTGTTTATTCAACTACATATTTTTTACAAAACTGTTTTTTGCGTTTCCGAAAATCAGGAATGCAATGTTGGACTTTTTTAAACAAGTATTACCTGTTGGAATTGCTGAGGTGATTTTTTTGCCACATTTAGCAAAAACCACAAAAAAGCAAAAAGAGAGCCCACATTCTTTTTTTAACGAATGTGAGCTCTCTATTTTTTGATACAAAAAAAGAGCATCTAAATTACTTAGAAACTCTAAACTTATACTTCTTTTAACAATTTTATATTATCATATTTCTGTTCAAAAGTCAATGCCTTTTATCAAAAAAATAAAATTATATTTGAAGTTTATGCATTTCCAACAATGAATAATAAGCGTATTTGGATATAATGTATAAACTGATTGGCGAAAAATATCAACTATCTAAGTTGAACACTCATTATATAATAAGAAAGACAGCGAATTTCACGATTGATAGTATCTTTGTTATAAGCTTGAATAAGTAAAGATACCGAGTAACTTATTATTCTATTTTATTATGAGCAGTATAAGAAAAGAGATAGATATAACATATAAGTCAATTACATCTTTTTTTATATTGCAGCTAATTATAGGTGCTTTGTCAATAAAAAACTGAGCCACTTATCCTTATTTCTTATTTATTTGCTTACTTATTATAGTTTTATGTTTATATAAATGAAAATTTGTTGCTTTCTAATGCATTATCTTTAAAACTTCTTGAGCTATTGCTTTTTTAGGGCAAACGTGATACAGAAAATAAACAACTATTATTTGCATTTAAACGATATATCTTCTTCCTTTGTAATATAAGCGGTGCTTTCTTCTTATATATTATAATGAGTAGCTTATTCTTCTTATTTTATCTTATAACAAGAATAAGCAAACATACTGAGTATGTATGATCAAATAAAACTGAACCACTTATCCTTATTTCTTATTTATTGCTTACTTATTATAGCTTTATGTTTATATAAATGAAAACTTGTTGTTTTCTAATTTGCTAACTTCAGATTTTACAGCAATACCGCAAATGAAACATTAACATATTTGTGCAATACGCTGATTTTATCTTTAAAACTACTTGAGCTATTGCTTTTTTAGGGCGAATGTGATATGGAAAAGAAACAACTGTTATTTGCATTAAAACGATATATCTTCTTTCTTTGTAATATAAGAAGCGGTGCTTTCTTCTTATATTATAATGAGTAGCTTATTCTTCTTATTTTATCTTATAACAAGAATAAGTAAACATACTGAGTATATATGCTAAAATAAAACTGAGCCACTTATCCTTATTACTTATTTATTTGCTTACTTATTACAGTTTTATGTTTATATAAATAAAAACTTGTTATTTTATAATGCGTTATCTTCAAGCTTTGCAGCAATATTACCAATGAAATGTTTGCGCATTTGTATAAAAAGCTGATTTTATCTTTAAAACTATTTGAGCTATTGCTTTTTTAGAGCGAATGTGATATGGAAAAGAAACAACTATTATTTTCATTCATTCTTTCTTTGTAATATAAGATGTTGTAATATAAGGATGTGTTGTTTCTTCTTATTTTGTTTTATAACAAGAATAAGTAAACATACTGAGTATATATGATCAAATAAAACTGAGCCACTTATCCTTATTTCTTATTTATTTGCTTACGTATTACAGCTTTATGTTTATATAAATAAAAACTTGTTATTTTATAATGCGTTATCTTCAAGCTTTGCAGCAATATTACCAATGAAATGTTTGCGCATTTGTATAAAAAGCTGATTTTATCTTTAAAACTATTTGAGCTATTGCTTTTTTAGAGCGAATGTGATATGGAAAAGAAACAACTATTATTTGAGTTAAAACGATATATCTTCTTCCTTTGTAATATAAGTGAAGTGGTGCTTTCTTCTTATATTATAATGAGTAGCTTATTCTTCTTATTTTATCTTATAACAAGAATAAGTAAACATACTGAGTATATATGCTAAAATAAAACTGAGCCACTTATCCTTGTTTCTTATTTATTTGCTTATTTATTATAGCTTTATGTTTATATAAATGAAAACGTGATGTTTCCTAATGCGTTATCTTCGAGCTTTGTAGCAATATTACCAATGAAATGTTTGCGCATTTGTACAATACGATGATTTTATCTTTGAAACTACATGAGCTATTGCTTTTTTAAGGCAAACGTGATATAGAAAATAAACAACTATTATTTGCATTAAAACGATAAATCTTCTTTCTTTGTAATATAAGATGTTGTAATATAAGATGTGTTGTTTTTTCTTATTTTATCTTATAACAATAACAAGTAAACATACTGAGTATATATGATCAAATAAAACTGAGCCACTTATCCTTATTTCTTATTTATTGCTTACTTATTATAGCTTTATGTTTATATAAATGAAAATTTGTTGCTTTCTAATGCATTATCTTTAAAACTTCTTGAGCTATTGCTTTTTTAGGGCGAACGTGATATGGAAAAGAAACAACTATTATTTGCATTAAAACGATATATCTTCTTTCTTTGTAATATAAGAAGTGGTGCTTTCTTCTTATATTATAATGAGTAGCTTATTCTTCTTTTTTATTTATTTGCTTATTTACGTAGCTTTGTTTTAATATATGAAAAATAGTGTTATCATAATGCTTTGCCTGCAATGCCACTAAGAATAAGCTTATAAGTTTGTATAATCCGCTGATTTTATCTTTGAAACAACTTGAGCTATTGCTTTTTTAAGGCAAACGTGATATAGAAAATAAACAACTATTATTTGCATTCTTTCTTTGTAATATAAGATGTGTTGTTTCTTCTTATTTTGTTTTATAACAAGAATAAGTAAACATACTGAGTATATATGATCTAATAAAACTGAGCCACTTATCCTTATTACTTATTTATTTGCTTACTTATTATAGCTTTATGTTTATATAAATGAAAATTTGTTGTTTTCTAATGCATTATCTTTAAAACTTCTTGAGCTATTGCTTTTTTAAGGCAAACGTGATATAGAAAAGAAACAACTATTATTTGTATTTAAAACGATATATCTTCTTCCTTTCTAATATAAGAAGCGGTGCTTTCTTCTTATATTATAATGAGTAGCTTATTCTTCTTATTTTATCTTATAACAAGAATAAGTAAACATACTGAGTATATATGCTAAAATAAAACTGAGCCACTTATCCTTGTTTCTTATTTATTTGCTTACTTATTATAGTTTTATGTTTATATAAATGAAAATTTGTTGCTTTCTAATGCATTATCTTTAAAACAACTTGAGCTATTGCTTTTTTAGGGCAAACGTGATATAGAAAATAAACAACTATTATTTGAGTTAAAACGATATATCTTCTTCCTTTGTAATATAAGTGAAGTGGTGCTTTCTTCTTATATTATAATGAGTAGCTTATTCTTCTTATTTTATCTTATAACAAGAATAAGTAAACATACTGAGTATATATGCTAAAATAAAACTGAGCCACTTATCCTTGTTTCTTATTTATTTGCTTACTTATTATAGTTTTATGTTTATATAAATGAAAATTTGTTGCTTTCTAATGCATTATCTTTAAAACTTCTTGAGCTATTGCTTTTTTAGGGCGAACGTGATATGGAAAAGAAACAACTATTATTTGCGTTAAAACGATATATCTTCTTTATTTTGAATATATAATATGTTATTTATTTTCTTATCTTATAAGTTGAACAAATATATCAAGTAATACAATTTTATTTATAATTATAAACAGTGTTATGGTGATCTGTCGTGGTGCTGCTTGTATCTTTTTCTGGGAAATATATATGCTTTCTTTTTTTGCTATGCCAAAGATAAGAATGAAAGTAACGAAGTTTTATTTATTGATGATTTTAATTTTAAAAGCGAAGTTCAAATTCTTGGAGAAGAGTTTGTTGTGTCGCCTGCCAAAAATCCTTTTGCGGTTTCTGTTGTAAAAAATGCAGAAAGGCAATCGCTTATTTATCTTCATAACCACCCAAGTACAAATAATTTTTCTGTAGCTGATATTGATACGTTTATATGCGAGGGTTCAATAAAGGCGATGTCTGTTGTTACAAATCAAGGCGAGGTTTATGTTTTGAATAAAAAGGCTGGCTATGAATACAATAAAGCAAGGCAGCTTATGTCTGAAACATTTTATTCTTTTGAAGAAGATGAGATTGATAATAATGAATTTGTAAAAAGATTCATAAAGAAATGTAATGAAGGAGGAATAGAGTATGTTAAATCCAAATAGACCAATTAAACCTCTTGATGACAGACCAAAAACACGCAGTGAAATTGCCGATATTATCGAATCTATGATGCACACAGATGAGAACGGCAATCCGGAAAATGAAACTGATGAACAACATACCGCATAATATTAATACCGCTCCGCTACGGCGAGGCGGTATTTTTATACCCAAACATCGGAACTAAGCACCTTAACGGGTGCTTTTTTCATACACAAACTAGCCATAAAGGACTCTATCGACAATGGCATAGATCTTCATTGTCACAAAAAATGTTCCGTTAGGTCAGATGCTATGAATATAACAGAAATTCACGAAAGGTGAGAATGAAATCCACCGCCTCACAAATATCAACTATTTAGCAAAATATCAAACCATAGCCAAAATAAGAACAAATTCGTAAAGTATATTTAATAGTATTGTATTTTATACCATCTTGTAGTATAATGTACATATGACAAAAGCCGTAAACCAACTAAAAACAGGACAAACATATGAAGAAATTACTTATCTCTATTTGTGTGGCAGTGGGCGTATATTTTGCATTTAGCAATACAATTGATGAATTTCTGTATCCAGAGAAAAGACCGGGATTGAATACATACGACACATACACCACAACAACACAGCAGACCACTACCGCAGTTACTCAGCAAACACCCATAGTCACTGATGAGGACGGATATGAGCCTCGTGATGACCGAAAGCCTGACTATGTTCAGCCTGCAGACCCCACATGGTCGAAAAGGACTTTTAACTGGACGAGCTATGACAAACAATATACCTTTGAAATATCAATGAATATTCAGGACGATATGTATGAATATTATCATAGTCTTTTGAGATACTCATATGTGAAAGATTATCATAACTATGTAAGTGACGACAATAATCATAAGCTCGTAAAACAGCTTGCAGACGAAATAAAAAGCCTTTGCGACCAATGCGGTTATGGCGAATCTGAGACTATAAGAGAAACTGCAAATTTCGTGCAGAGCATAGAGTATGTTGACGACATGACCTCAACGGGATATACTGATTTCCCCAAATATCCTCTGGAAACGCTTTATGACCAGTGCGGTGATTGTGAGGACTCGTCCATACTTTTGGGAGCTTTGCTCAAAGAGCTTGGCTATGGCTGCATTTTTATCGAGCTTCCTGAACACGTTGCAATAGGAGTAAAGGCAACAGACGATGCCCCCGGCACGTACTATGATTACAACGGAAGTCATTATCTTTACATAGAAACTACCAACTCCGGCTGGGATATCTGAACGCTTCCTGATGATTTCAACGAGGAAAAGGCTAAGATATACGATGTGTGGTAAAATTTCAAAAGCCCACAGATGCGATCAATGTGATCGGGTCTGTGGGCTTTTTTATTATGTTGAATATCAGAGATTTATCTAATTACAAAATGAATACCTTGTATCTGTTATTTTCTATCCTTAAAGAAATCCGCCCATTCGGGATTTTCTTTATCAAAAATCTGTTTATGCTCTTTTGTTAATTTATAAGGATAATCATGGAACATATTAAATTCAGTGGTTTTGTCAAAGCTGAATATCCATACTCCGATAACTGTAGGGTCATCTTTCCACCAAATAGTATCGGTTTCATTATTTTTGTACCATATGTTTGGCACTGCGCTTGACCTCTTTTCATAAATCACATTCTCTTGCAATTTCAGTACATTCAATCTCAAGCTGAATTATCAAGTCTTAGATTATCAACGCTGAAATATGTGGCTTCAAAAATTCAAATGTCATATTAATTTTTGCAAACTATTTTTTCTATCCTGCAACAATGCCTCTTATTATCATCATAACTGATCCTCTCTTCTTGTCGATTTTTTTGTTGCTTTTATTATATCATTTTTCTGTAGCAAAAACAAGGTGCAGGAAAGTTTATTGTATGAGAAATACACTATCAAATATCTCGCAAAAAAAATATAAAAAAATTGTGCCGAATTGGTTCGGCAAACTGTACTAAGTGGGTGCTATAATATATACAGAAGCTTGAAAAGGGAATAAAATCAAAAAACACACCACAAACCATTTTGGAACAGTAAACAGAACCTTAAAGGTGCTATAATAAGCACATAAGGTCAAGACAGAGTTGATACGGAGGTAAGGCTATGAAAAAGAACACAAAGATTTTTAACACAGAGGTCATTGAGAGATTGGCATTGTCAGATAACATTCCGCCATTTGACGAGCAAAGAAAGGGTACACAGGTCATCATGACCGAGGAGGGCAAAAAGACGGTGATATATGATGATTATTCTATGTACTGTGACGCTGACGCAAGAAAGTGGAGAGTAGAGGCATACAACAGGACGGACGGCAGAAAGTATGATAGATTGTGTATGTGCGGAGGCGTTTATCCTACAAGAAAAAGGGCTATAGCTGAGATAGACAGATTTGCATACAGAGGTAAAAATCTGGTGTTCTTTGTCCTTCCAATAGATTTTACATATGACAAAAAGGCTATGATATGGCAGGGCGAGGAGCAGTACTCATGCGATGATAAGCTAGTCCTTGCAACTAAAAAAGAGCTTGTGGAAGAAAGCAAAAAGCGCATGAAGTTCATGACGGACAGAATGGGGAGTGGAAGAATAAACAGAAAGAAGCTCACAAAAGCGGAAGCAGAGGCTCTGGCGGCGTTTGATGAGTTTCAGAAGTATCGTGAGGATAAGTGTTATCCATATGCTATCATAGGTGGCAATGCAGTGCTTTATGTTAGTCCGTACAAAAACGATTGGAAAGCCGAGCGTGAGTGCCTGGATATGAAAGGCGACGGCATAGACGGCTGTGTTTCAGCCTTTGTTTATAACAGTATCACTCCTGAAACAAGCGAGAAAGGAGATATTTTTTTCAAGATAATTTCAAATACTATAATTCGTGTGGCGTAGCTGATTGACAGGAATATATTCCCTGTGATACAATATAATTATAGAGATAATTGTTATAGGAGGGCGAACTATGGCAGAAAAGGAAAATATAAAAGATAAGCTTGAAAACCTGAAAGAGGGGCATAGAAAGAGCAATAAGGATATCATAGAGTCGCTGTTTGCGATTCTGGGGTATCTGAAAAATAATACAGATGTGGACAATCCCACAAGTCAGACGCAAATGCGCAAGGTGGAGGAAATAAGCGAATATCTTGGCACAAAAAGTACATTTCACAACAAAATGGTAAACATGGCGATAGCCCTTGATTCCGCTGACGGCGTGACTTTGAATGAAAGACGTGACTGTAGATTGATGTTCGACTCAATAGACGCACTTATCAAGGAATATGAAAGCGACGAGTATTTTGATGACGATGATGACGAACTGACCCTTGCGGAGAAAATAAACTCTGTGAGAGGTATATACTACAATCACCCATTTTCAAAAAGCGAGGTCACAGATCTTATAAATGCCGTGAAAATGTCAAAGGCGATAGACGAGGATAAAAAGCCTGACCTAGTTGAGCGTATAAAAACCGAGCTTGCTTCAAGCCATTATAAGGAGTATACCTGTCCCATATACAACACCGAAAATACAGATTCTCAGGGGCTAAGAGAGAATCTGAATACTATCCAGCAGGCGATCAGCAACAGGCAGCAGATAGCCTTTAAGTTCAATTATTATACCACAGAATATGACCTGAAAGCCAGCCAATATATACTCAGACCTGTTTTGACAAAACGCAAGGATACTTTTGTAAGCCCGCATTTTATTGTTGCTGATAAGGGCAGATTTTATATGCTCGGCTGTTTTGAAAGCGACAAGCCGAGATATACAGAGGGCAAAAAGAAGCTTTGTATATATCGTATCGACCTTATGTCGGATATCAAAATAAGAAAGATAGGCAAAAGTTTCGCGGCGGCAACAGGTGCTAACAACGTAAATAATGCCGTTCAAGGAAACAGTTACGAGCGTTTTAAGAACAATCACCTTGGAATGAGCTATGACACCCCTTCAACTGTTACCTTGAAAGTGAGAAATCCATATAAAACAGGAACGAACAATCTTACTTTTATCCATGACAGCTTTGGCGAGGATTATAAGATAACAACAGAGGCGTATAAAAAGGAACACAAACTCCCTAAAAATCAGACGGATTTTGAGATAGTTGAAGTAAGGACAAGCCCATACGGCATAGTAAATTGGGCTTTGCAGTATTCAGACAAGGTGGAGGTGCTAGGACCTGAGAGCGTAGTCAAAAGCATAAAAGAGCGAGTTGAAGAACTCTGTAAAAAGTATAATGTGAATGTTTAGGAGGAAAAGTTATGGAAGCTAACAAGAAGATAAAATCGTATGAGCCAGAAAACTTTGAGGAAAACTATAAGGCGTATTTGGTAGACCTGTTGTCAACGAATTATAAAACATATGAAAATAAAGGGGACGCTGAAAAAGAAAGAAAAAGAATTTGGAAACAACTCGGAGATAGTGAAACAGCTTACTGTGATATATATATAGACCCTGACTATAAGAAAAATAAAGACTTTTATAGACACCTATCAAGTTTTCTTAATGCGGCAAGCTGGAAGAATAAAAAGAAATTGTATTTTAAGGCAAATGAACATAAACCTGATAAAAATATTGACGGCATGATAACTGTTTATAAAGACCCAAAATGTGAAGACTACTGTTTTACACTACACTCAGACCAGCTTGGTTTCAGCGCAGTTCCTTGGATTTATTTTAGCACCAAATATCCATTGAGTAGATATTTTGAAATGCAGAAAAATAAATCAGACAAAGACCCAGACGCAATAGCTAATTTTCTCACAAAATATGTTTACACAACAAGAACTCTTGGTGGCTCTTTTCTTTGGCCTGAGAGTTGGTATAAAGCATACAATATGAATAGGGGTAATGGAAAAAATGATAATAAAGACAATAACAAAGATAATAATATAGGCTATATTGAAGATAGGGTTGACTTAACTTTGCTGGAAATAAAGCATTACTTTGAGTATAGAGAATTGGACGATAAAAAGAATTTTAAATATAGCGGAGATATTCTTTTCCGTTATTATGATAATTTAGACGCTCAAACATGGTTTGGCTTCTTTGACAGCTTCGAGGACTATGTAGACTTTTTTTCTGTTTAACGGTTTTGTAAAGGAGATAAATAAAAATGGCAAAAAAGAGTATATGCCGATAAATATTCTTACTGGAAAGCCTTTTAAAAAAGATTACTTAAATTATGAAAAGAACGTTCTCAAAGGGCTAGAAGAAGATAAGCTAAAAGCAATGCTCGACCTGGTTATGCGTATGGTCAAAACAAGATCTGAGGACATGGAAAAACTGATAGCTAAATACAAGCAAACTAATGATACAAAAGGAGAAAAGTATGAAAATATACTGCATGAGTGATATCCACGGCTGTTATTCAGCACTTTGCAACGCTTTGGAGCTTGTCATTGACCACCTTGACGAGCCTGACACAAAGCTTATCTTTCTGGGAGATTATATCCACGGCGGTGAGGACAATATAGCTGTGCTTAAAAAGATAATGGGCTTGCAGAATATATATGGTCATAGGAAGGTGGTGGCGCTTCTTGGCAACCACGAGGAAATGGTGATGAGCGGTTTTTCTTCGGTCAATGAAATGCTAGGCAGCGGCGAATATGATGACTCTGATGACTCGTATAGATATTGGTTTGAACGTCTGCCGAGATACCATGTTGAGGGCAACACTATCTTTGTCCACGCAGGCATTGACGAGGATTCGGGCAATGCTTGGGAATACTGCACCGAGGATTATATTTTTACAGAGCAGTATCCCCACAGGCTTGGCAAGATACACGGACTTGACAAAAAGGTGGTGGCAGGGCATGTCCATACCAACACGATTTCAGGCGACCGCAGATTTAACGATATCTACTATGACGGAGCGAGTCACTACTACATTGACGGAGATGTGCTCAGCACAGGAGATATAAATGTTCTTATGGTAGACACTGACACTGATAAGTATTATAAGGTAACAGAGAATTACAATATTCCTATTGAGCCTTATGACAGTGAAGCTTGGTAGACTATTGTATGCCGTCTTAAAACCCAATATAACACTAACGGCGCTGTAAAAAAAAGCGCAACAAAGCCCGTGGATTTCCTCGATATGGAAGCCCACGGGCTTTAATATATCACACAGCAAAAAAGAACTATC